>ENA-OROL01000089-OROL01000089.1-human-gut-metagenome-genome-assembly--contig:-NODE-89-length-92047-cov-12.908416_pt1 | contig 92047 bp, 87 predicted proteins | sample MGYA00242128_ERZ509048 | MGnify/ENA primary metagenome ERZ509048 (study PRJEB26280, sample SAMEA2338750) | human gut metagenome | biome: human gut; feature: human-associated habitat; material: faeces...
TAACTGTACCAGCCTTAGGGTTTGGCATTAAGCCCTTAGGTCCGAGTACACGTCCAAGACGACCTACAACGCCCATCATATCAGGTGTAGCAACTACAACATCGAACTCAAACCAGTTTTCGTTCTGAATCTTTGGAATAAGTTCTTCTCCGCCTACGAAATCTGCACCAGCTGCTTCAGCTTCATCAGCCTTAGCACCCTTAGCAAATACAAGAACTCTTACTTTCTTACCAGTTCCGTGTGGAAGAACAACTGCTCCTCTAATCTGCTGTTCAGCATGACGTCCGTCACAACCTGTTCTGATATGTGCTTCAATAGTTTCGTCAAACTTAGCAACTGCACTCTGCTTAACTAACGCAATAGCGTCTGTTGCTTCGTATAATGTCTGGCGGTCAATTTTCTTGGCTGCCTCAACGTATTTCTTTCCTCTTTTCATTATAAAAAAACCTCCTAGTGGTATTATCGGAAGGGTTTGACTTTCCTCCCACGTTTTACGATTACAAAGAGTTATATCCAACTCTTAACTATACATATGAAATATTACCGGATTCCCGGCAAATGTAGCATTGCAGAATTAGTCTTCTACAACGATACCCATACTCTTAGCAGTTCCTTCAATCATAGAAGTTGCAGCTTCGATTGATGCAGCATTTAAATCAGGCATCTTGAGTTCAGCAATCTTCTGAACTTCTGCTCTCTTAATTGTAGCAACCTTTGTCTTGTTAGGAACACCTGAACCTGACTTAATGTTGCAAGCTTTCTTAAGAAGAACTGCAGCAGGAGGAGTCTTTGTAATGAAACTAAAACTTCTATCTGCATATACTGTAATAACAACAGGGATGATTAAATCACCCTGATCAGCTGTCTTAGCGTTAAACTGCTTTGTAAATTCTACGATATTTACACCGTGCTGTCCGAGTGCAGGACCAACCGGTGGAGCTGGTGTTGCCTTACCAGCAGGAATCTGTAATTTGATATAACCTGTTACTTTCTTTGCCATTTTAGGCACCTCCTAAATAAAAATGTGGTAATTGGCGACACTTGCCAATATAAACAAAGTGTCTCCCACGTCCGCGTTATGCGAACCTTCTTACATCAGTTTTACATCTGTAAAACCAATCTCGACCGGAGTTTCACGGCCGAACATCTCAACATTAATTGTAAGACACTGCTTACCTTCATTAATGCCTGTGATTTCCCCAACAGTATCTTCCCAGGCACCTGTAAGAATCATAACCTGGTCGCCGACTTTACCGTCAAACTTAACTACAGGTTTGTTCTCGTTTTCACTGCCTGGCAGTGCAATACCAAGTGCTTTAATCTCTGTAGGGGTCAGTGGTACTGGTTTAGATCCGGGACCAACAAATCCCGTAACTCCTCTTGTGTTACGAACTACATACCAGCTGTCATCATTCATAACCATGTTGATTAAAACATAGCCAGGAAACATTTTTTTCTGAGCAGACTTTTTTGAGCCGTTCTTAACTTCAACAACAGTCTCAAGCGGTACAACCACTTCAAGAATCTGGTCTTCAAGATTTCTGTTTACCACAGTCTTCTCAATGTCTACCTTGACTTTATTCTCGTAACCGGAATAAGTATGCACTACATACCATTTTGCTTCGTCCATTTAATCACCTTTTCCTTACTTTACTAAGAATTCAATACCAATACGTGCGATAAAATCCACAATTGCTATTATTACACCTAATAATACGGATGCAGCTACAACAGCAACTGTCTCTTTTGTAAGGGACTTACGGTCAGGCCAGATGATTTTTTTAAACTCTGCTTTAAGACCTTTGAACCAGTTTTTCTTCTGTTTTGTCTCTTTAACAGTTTCACCCATTGTCTCTACCTCACTGTGCTGGTTTACTTTGTTTCCTTGTGTAATGTGTGTGACTTACAGAACTTGCAATACTTCTTTGTTTCCATTCTGTCAGGATGTGTTTTCTTATCCTTTGTCATGTTGTAATTACGCTGTTTACATTCTGTACATGCCAATGTTATCTTAACGCGCACAACTTCCACCTCCAATTTTTTCTAGTTTTTTTGCAGGTGTATTAAATACACCAATTGGCTTTTTTTAGGCATAAAAAAAAGACCGCTTCCATAGCCAGTCTAATATAGCACAGTATTCAAGAGTGCGTCAACACTTTTTTTATGTTTTCTCATCCTGCTTCATATAAAATACATCATATTATCCCAAAAATCAAGTAAATAATAAAAATTTACTATTAAGTTTTTGTTGCCCTGTCCCGATTAATACTATATAATATATTAAAGAATTTTTTGGAAAACGGATTTTCCATAATCTCATATATATATTATTATTAGCAGACAAGGAGGTGACTGTTGATGATTAGCAGTGCATACAGCTATTATATTTCCCAATATGGCTGGAAATCTAATTCTAAATATGATACCCATACAAAAAACCAGTTAAAGAATTCATATGGCAGAGTTTTAAAAACCAACAGTCAGACACCTACATATAAGGTTGATTTCTCCGTTGCCGCACAAAAATATGCCATAGATTTAAAAGAGCATGCAAGACAGCTTTGTTATATTGCAAAAGATTTATCAGATGATAAAAGTGGCGAGATGACATTCAAAAAATCGGCATCTTCAAGCAACCCGGAAGCTGTTTCGGCTGAATTTATAGGAGATTCATCATCTGATTGTGAACCGCTTGAAATAAGTGTCAGCCAGCTTGCAACCCATCAGGTAAACACCGGAAATTTTTTGCAGCCTAACCAGAAGCTTTTAAAGCCGGGAACATATTCTTTTGATTTAAATATCAATAACCTTACATATGAATTTGAATTTAACGTATCAGAAGATGAAAATAATGGTGATGTTGAAAATAAAATTGCACGTCTCATTAATCGTTCCAACATCGGCCTTAATTGCGAAGTAAAGACTGACAGCCTTGAGAATAAAGGACTTGTAATAACATCTGATGCAACAGGAATATCAGGTATTCATTCAACTATTTTCAGCATAAAATCCGATAACAGTGAGCTTATAAATACTCTCGGCATGGACAGGGTAAGCAGCTATCCTTATAATGCAATTTTTTCTGTCAATGGCAGCGAGCAGTATTCGCCTTCCAATGAATTTATGCTCAACAAAACATTTTCAGTTAAATTAAAAGAAACTACAGATGAACCCGTTACCCTCAGCCTCAATACGGATGATAATTCCATTGCAGACAGCATTGACGAGTTAATATCAGGTTACAATGGTCTTGTCAAAATCACAGAAAGCGACAATAATAAAATTTTTGAGGGAAATGACCGATTAAAGCTGGAATTTTCAAGAATAGCATCGAAATACAGAACCACTTTAAATAATAATGGCTTAAAAGTCGAAGACGACGGCTCTGTCAGTGTTGACAGACAGACTGTGATAGAATCTGCACACAATGGCACAATTGATAATATTTTCAATGAGCTTAATAACTTCAAATCAGCCCTTATGAAAAAAGCAGAGGATATCTCAACCAATCCTATGAATTATGTAAACAACAAAATCGTTGCATACAAAAATCCTAAATATGCTTTTAATGACCCATATAATCTTTCTGCTTACAGCGGAATGATGTTTAATGATTATTGTTAGTATATGAACTCTTTATGAAGAGTTTTTGAAATTCCATACAAGAAATAAGTGGCTGTCATGCGATAGCCACCTATTTTTATATCGTCTCTTTTACAAAATCAACGACTTCCATATTCTTTTTAATTATATTTTCATCATGCTGCATATCAGACAAAGTCATCCAATAATAATGTCTTTTATTAACAATAAAATCATCATTTTTTTCATTTTCCGGAAATTCACTAATCCTGACTTCATAAAGGCGATGATTATATATCCTATTCTCATTATGACTAACAGAATATTTTTCCTGAATTCTTGATGTCACATAACTACATTTAATGTCAGCCTTATCAACTCCCAAATCAGCTGAAACATTATCAACTATAACATCTTCATTATTTCTATCTTGTGTTTTATAATTCAAAAAAAGTTTACAATCCCATTTTTCATCATAATAAAGCAAATATCTTTCTTTTATTCCACTAAAAGAATCTTTTATGACTATAAGTGAGTGATTATGCTGTATCATATCAAGCCCTTCAATTTTTTCAAACAAAACTTTGTGATTGTATTTATTTTTTATCATATTAAAAATATCCCAAACTGTTTTAATAAAGTAAACCACTCCTATAATACAGAAAACTGTTTTCAGCACTATACCTGATATTCCCAGCAAATCACTATAATTTGCTGTAAATACTGACAACAAAAATGATATTGCCGCTATCATCGTATCAATTCCAACATTATTACCAATATACTCTCTATCTTTCTCAAGTAGTAATTCCAAATCTTTTCTATCTATCAATAATCTCATAAAACATCCTTTGGGGCTTTTCTATAATATTATCACAAACAAGAAAACATTTCAAATACTTTATTACTTATATTTTATTTTTATGATATAACTTTCCCAGCCTGTGCAGAAAATGTATCAACAAAAGCTTTAAGTCCTTTAAGAGCCTCAACTCTCGCAGCATCATCATTAGCATTATTGGCTGCATTAAGTGCTAAAACGCTCTTATTTACCTCTTCTTTGTTAATTACTACACTGTCTTTATTGATAAGATCTTTTGTTCCATTATACACTTCAACAATCCAGTTAAGCCCGTTCAATGTGCTCTTCATATATTCATCCGTATCCGGCTGTCTGTGACCGTTAAGCTCTTCCATAAGATTATCTAATGCATTGCTTATCTTTGCACAGTATGGAACTGCCACCTCAAGTGCTTCTATCTGCTGTGTACATAAATCTTCCATGATTATAACTCTCCTTTATTCTTCTTAAAATATAACAAATAGCTGTCATATTGTATCTACATGAATGTTATATCGGCAAAAAGGGAAAAATCTTAAGCTTCATCTATCACTTTCTCAAGAGCCTCTTCATCAACACTGCCATCATCCTTTCTTGGCAGTTTCATATCAAGAAGAACAACCTTTTGTATTTCCCATCTGTAGCCTTTCTTATCATTATACTTGTCTATCTTACGCTTAAATCTGTCAACTTTTTCACTTTTGTCGATAGCAGATATTACCGCAATCAGCTTCTCATCATAAAACATTATATAGCTTTCTGCAATTCCATTAATTGATTCTATTTCTCTGTTTATGACATTTCTGCATATTTTTTCACCTGTAGGAAGACTGATAATTGCCGGATTCCTCTTCGTAATAACAAGTCTTCCACTGCTGTTAATTCTTCCATAATCTCCAGTATGAAGATAACCGCCTTTTAACTTTCTTTCTGTCTGTACCTCATCATTATAATATCCCTTCATGACACATCCGCCACTTAGAAGAATTTCACCATCATCAGAAAGTTTAAGCGTATTATCTGCAAACGGCTCATATGAACCATCTTCATCATAATTAATTGCAATACAGCCTGTACTTTCAGATGTTCCATATACAGAACTTACATTAATATCTCTGTCTCTGAGGCATTCATACAGATGATACGGACATGGTGCACCACCTATTATTATATTTTTCAAATTGTCATTGAATCCTTTTATCTTCTTCAAATACTCAGCCATTGATGGATTGGCCGGAAGAATAGTTGCATCATAATAGTATGTGTCCGCATCTATATGCCTCAGTCCTCTTCCGACACATATACATGCACCACAGCTTAGCGGCCATATAAGGCAGTATAACAATCCAAATATTTTACTTAATTCAATCTGTGCCAGAACCCTGTCATCTTCAGTGCAGTTGCAATGGGCATTTATATAACCAATGGCACTCATTATATTATCTGAAGTAAGAACAACCGCTTTGTCACACTCGTTTTCACCTGCCGTAAATAATAAAATATTTCCTTCTTTTACATCATCCGCATTATATGTCAGTCCATCAACATTATCATTTTCGGCACCATTAATAATTATTCCATTGGCATCTGATAAAATATACTGGTTTGTAGAACAAAGCACATAATCCGCATCTATTTTCTCAATCATTTTAAATCTGATATCATGCGGAATAAAAAAATCGACAAGTGCCGCATCTTTTCCGGCAAGAACCGTTCCGAACAGATTAACAATCCATCTGTATGAAGCCGGTCCGTAAATGGCAATTCTATTACCGTCAAAATGCTGCAAATGAAGTGCTTTTTTTACCGAATCATCAAATAATTTTCTATAGCTGACTTCAAATGTATCATATAAAACAGCTGCTTTATCATTATATTTATCTGCAAGGCTTTCAAGAAGCTTATAAAAAGATTTATATTGTGCCATCTTTGTACCCCTTTCTCTTTATATGCACATTTTTTGTGCGTTAAAAATTCGCTGTGTATATTAATTACATTAACAATTAATCACATTAATAAGTGATTTTATTATACCCCACATCACTGTAATTTTGCAAACATATAAGAGATACTATTTTCTGATGCATGTGTTTATTCTACATTTCCTCCGCAATAATGCAATCTGGAAGCTCCTGCACCGATGCAAGCACAAGTGTCCTTAATGAAGGATTCGTAATCTTTAGCTGAAATGTTGCAAAATACGTTCCACTTGAACTGTCTTTTGTAATCTCCAAGTCCAATATCTGATACCCGCTCTTTTTAGCGTAAAATATAAGCTCCCTTATAAAAACTTTTGAATTATATTCAACATAAAAATTCATATATTTATTGTATTTAAGAAAATTCTTATCAACAATAGAAAAAACTCTGAGACTTACAACAATAAGAATCCCGGCAAGTATTGCACCATAATAAAAACCAGATCCAACTGCAATTCCAACCGCTGCACAGCACCACAGACCTGCCGCCGTAGTGAGTCCCTTTACCTGATGCTCTTTTGTCACAAGTATAGTTCCGGCACCCAAGAATCCAATTCCGCTTACAATCTGTGCTGGAATTCTTGCCGGGTCGGCAGACGGATAAATCGTACATATATATTCGTTAGTTACTGCTGCAAGAGCCGAACCCAGACAGACAAGCGTATACGTACGAAGTCCTGCCGGTCTTTGCTTCCGTTCCCTCTCAATACCAAGAAGTGCACCAAGAATCAATGCCAGAATAAGACGCACAAATACCGACACGCCATTAAATTCATTTAAAAAATCTATATTCTCCAAAATCACAATATCACCACCTTCACATCAACTCGTGGGTTGCCCCGCCACTTATGTTCTGCTAAAATATATATACAGAATAACTTATATTTTGCAATAATACAATGAATGGATGATACAATTTATGAAAATATTTTTCTATAAATACGGAAGCATATGCGAACCCGACATATCTGATTCTTTCAGACGGCTTGGATTTGAAGTCATAGACGAAGACATGGAAATATACAATAAAAATCTGCTGCCATCACAATGTGTTGAAACAGTATCAAAAAAGCTTATAGACGGTCAGTTTACATTTGTCTTCACAATAAACTTTTTCCCATGGCTGTCGGACTTATGCGAAATAATGCATTTAAAATACATTTCACTTATCGTTGACAGTCCTGTTCTTGAACTCTACTCTTATTCGCTAAAAAATGACTGCAACCGCATATTTTTATTTGACAGGTGTCTTTACAACGAATTTGAGCCTTTCAACCAAGGACATATATTCCACGTTCCACTTGCTGCAGATGTCAACAGAATACAAAATGTTATTAAAAATGCATCTACATCTGAAAAAGCAAAGTTTGCAAGCGATATTTCATTTATCGGCTCCACTTATCAGGAAAAATGTCCTTTCAACCGGTCAGAATTAAATGATGCCGACCGTGGCTTTACTGATGGTATTATTGAAGCACAGCTTAAAGTATATGGTTACAATTTTATCGAAGAACTGATTACTGAAGATTTTGCCACAAGATTTCTTGAAGCAACACCCGGTTCATACCGTTTTCCTGAAAGCTACAGGCAGAAAAACCGCGCACTTGTTGCACAGCAGTATATAAGTGTAAAAGTCGCCGAACAGGAACGCCTTCGTGCTTTACGCATGTTATCCGACAACTTTAATGTAGACATCTACACTGGAAGCGACACTTCATCCATGCCGCATATACATAACCGCGGTTTTGCAAAATCTCTCACAGAAATGCCAATAATCTTTAACCAGAGTAAAATCAATCTTAATATAACAGCAAAATCAATCCGTTCGGGACTTTCTTTAAGGATTTTCGACGTTCTTGCCGCAGGAGGATTTCTGATTACCAATTATCAGACAGAACTTCCCGAATTTTTTGAAATCGGAAAAGACCTCGTTGCATATGACAGCTTCGACAGCCTGAAAGAGCTTTGCAGCTATTACCTTGCACACGATAATGAACGTGAGGAAATCGCCCGCCACGGATTTGAGACCGTAGCACGTCTTCACACATATGACACAAGAATATTGCAAATGCTTGATATGGCATTTCCGGGATAAAGATGAAGCAGTAAAGCCATGCAGAAACAGTAACAACCATAAACACAAAACACTTAAACTATAGAGGAACACACTATGAATGTACTTATTTTTGAATGGAAAAACTTCGGAATTGAAGATATCTGCGATGCTTTTAAAGATATGGCTATTAAATATAAATGTATTTCTACAGAATTAATGCGTGAAAGAAAAAATGAAGAATTTGATAATATTTTTGAAAATGAAATGAGTATTAAATACGACTGTGTATTTACATTTAATTACAGCCCGGTAATATCAAACTGCTGCCGTCGTTTTAATATTCCATATATTGCTTTTATATATGACAGCCCGCTTGTATCTTTATATTCATACACCGTTATAAATCCATGCAATTATATATTTATTTTTGATAAGACTCTCTATCTTGAGCTCAAAAATGCAGGAATTAACACAGTCTACTATGCACCGCTCGCAGTAAATACTGACAGGATAACAAGACAGCTTAACGAAGCAGACACCAATCCTGCAATCTCAAATTTATGTAATAAATATAAATGTGATGTTGCATTTGTCGGTTCAATGTATAATGAAAAACACAATTTATTTGACAGGCTGAAAAACCTACCTCCTTATGTTTCAGGATATCTTGATGGAATAATACAGGCACAGCTGAAAGTATACGGATATTATTTTATTGAAGAATTATTAAAACCCGATATTATTGATGCTTTGCAAAAAAGTGTCCCGGCCGAACCAAATAAAGACGGCGTAGAAACAACTTCTTACCTCTACGCATACTATTTTATTGCAAGAAAGCTTGCAGAACTTGAAAGAAAAGATTTGCTCGGTGCAGTATCAAAGCAGTTCAACACACACCTTTACACTCCTAATGCAACACCTGAACTGCCTGAAATAATCAATTGCGGTCCGATAGACTATTATAACCACATGCCATATGTATTTAATAACAGCCGCATAAACTTAAATATTTCACTCCGTTCAATCCGCTCCGGAATTCCTCTGCGAGCCATGGATATCATGGGCTGTAATGGTTTTCTTCTGTCTAATTATCAGGCAGATTTTTACGACTTTTTTGTTCCCGGAGAAGATATGGCAGTATTTGAATCAAAAGAAGATTTAATAAATAAATGTGACTATTATTTAGAACACGATAATGAACGCCGGCAGATTGCTGCCAATGGTTTTGGTAAAGTAAATGAATTCCATACATATAAAGTCAGATTAAAAGAAATATTCGATGTAGTGTTCTAAAACACCACACCGAATATTTTTTTCCATGCACATGAATAATCAAATTGCTCAATTATCTTTTTTTGTCCATTTTCCGCAATTTTCATTCTCTCATCTTCATTTTGCAGATAATATTCTATCTTAGACATCAAATCATTTCTGTCATAGTACATTACAACCTCTTTTCCCTCTTCAAAACATTCCGCAAGTTCAGGCTGCCAGTTTGAAATAAGGAATCCACCTGCTCCCATTATATCAAGAGCTCTCAGGCTTATTCCCGATTGTATGCTTCTAAGTGTTATATTAAGATTAATCTTTGAAGAATTAAACATAACCGGCATCTGTGTATTGTAATCAAGATATCCTCTGTTCTCTACATGATACAGCATATTATCAGCAGAACCTGTATAAAGAACAACCTGATATTTTTTTGCAATAAAATTTAACAATTCAATTCTTTCAATTGATGTAGCTTTTTTTCTTATTAAATCAAGCAGAATTTTTTCATCGGACAGCTTGATTTCACTGTCCATATTAAAATCAACCAGCTTCAATACGCTCTCTATAAATGATTTTGGTAATGCTTCTTCAATTAAATCACACCCCTGAAATAATAACTGTGCTTTTATTACAGCATCAACAAAACCTTTCTGATAATCATTAATTCCAGTTATCTTATCAAAAAAATCCCTGTCACTATATAAGCTTCCCAGAAAAGATACATCTGCTTTATATTTGTTTTTCTGTGTTTTTGATGTTTCTATCTGTTTGGTCACTCTCTTAGTATTTACTGCAAGCGGCATATGAAATATATTTTTAGCCCCTGTACTTCTAAGATTCTCCACTTCTTTTTTATCAAAATGAAAAATATAATTATACGGACTGTGAATCATTTCTGAATATGTCGTGTAATTAGGACTATCTGAAATCCATGCAATATATTTTATTTTTCGCAGGAATGATATTTTCGCAAGAGCAGGTATATAATTCATTGTAAATATACAATCAAAATTATCTTTATCAAGAATTCTCACAATATAATCATTAAATCCTTTATCCGCAACATAACTGCTTATAGGATATGACACCTTGACAACATCATGTCCTTCAATATCAAGAGTCTCTTCAATATCATATGCCATTGTCTCATTCCACGTATAATACAATATCTTCATTATTTTTCAATTTCTCCCAGTATGTTCATAAAATAATCAGAACGATTATCCCATGTATGTTCGCTTAAAGCTTTCTTATACGCATTTTTCTCAATATATTTCTGAAGATTTTCATCCTGCAAAACTGTTCTTATCTTATCCGGCAGCTTATCAATATTATCAAGATTAAATGTAACTATATTCTCTCCCGCTACAAAATGCCTGTTTATATAAGAGGTTTCATCCGTAACACAGACAGAATAATTAAGCATCGCATTGGCAATTCTTTCAGTCATGCCGCCTTTATGCCATGACATAACATTAAGAGAAATACGGCTTTGTGCCATAATGTCAAGCCCTTTTTCAAAATCAATATCATCATGAATAATAAGATTTTTATTATCTGCATACGGAGATTTTTTCCACGAATCACCAAAAACATCAACATTTATACCTGATTCTATAAGAGTTTTTATAATTTTTTCTCTTATATAAAAAGTTACTGTTCTCACAGCTTCAAGAGATTTGTGAAGCGTAACAACAAATTCATGCTCTGTTAAAGTTATTTTCTTTTTTTCAAGCACTGCCTCTAGTGCTTCCTCTGCACGCTGATTAGGATGATTTTTCAGCTGATTAACCATATGCCATGATATTTTTCTTATATTATCAGGAAGATTTTTTATTACATCTAGTCTCTCTCTGTAATCATTATATGTTGCAATAAAAGATATATCATATATTTTTTCTGTTTTGCCATTTTCTGTTTTTGTAAGATTGCCAATAAGTCCCGCAGGTGGAAAGTGCCAGCTTTTTTTCACATATGGATAATATTTTGTTATATATTCAGAATAAGTCTCATCCTGCTGCAAAACATACAAATCATTAACCGGCAGCATAAGACTCCAGCTGACATAAAGAGGATGGTCAAATACATAATTAAACTTAGGGCATTTAAATAAATTGCCAAGTAACTGACCATTTTCGAGTCTCTCTGTATATAGACCTGTCTGCATGCCAATTACGCATCTGTAATCATTCAGAATTATTTTTCCAATATTCTCTGTTGTATTATCATCATCAATATTTAAAAGCAGAACATTAATTCTTTTATTTCTGAGTGCCTGGGCAAATTCTAATGCAAATGAGTTTAATGTTCCATTACATGTTTTTAATCCGTAAAACATAAGTACAGGATTCATATTTTTATCAATTGCATTAAAACATTCTGTTCTGCCAATCATTTTCTTTGCACAATCTTCAAAATATGTTTCTATACCATAGTTTTTTGCCTGTATAAACCAGTTTGACAAAACATCATTAAACATACCCGAATTGCGAAGTTTTGAAGCATATTTTCCAAGAATATAGGCATATACCAAAAATGTTTCTTTAAAAACAGGATATTTATATTCATCAGAATATATTGGATAAAATTTATCAGGGCAATTATAATTGCATGCTCGTATAAATAATTCATAATCCTCATTGCATGCGAGACCGGAATTCCATCCACCTATTGAACTAAACGTATCCCTGTCAGCAACAAGATATGAAAATGCATCTGTTCCTGCATTATAATAACTTTTCAATTCATCATCTGAAACTTCGATTCTATCAGTCAACAGACATTTCTCAATGATACCTTCCTGAAGAATCTGGCTATCCGTCAAAATCAGCACACGCCTGTTTGTTGCATATTTTACAGACTCATTTTTTATCTGGGCCATATTTTCAAAAATCTGTGAACTGATATCAACAAATCTAACTTTATCCAGCAATAATGTATTGTCATCCTCCCCATATTTTCTGCATAATTCATACGCCGTCCCATCAACGGCATCTGCGAGTATGACTTCAATATTATCATTATAATTTAACTGCCTGCAGACACTCATCAATGTTTCATAAAAAGAAGATGACATCTCAGATTTTATAACAATTATACTTAAATTTTTTTCATCCATGAAATTCACATTATCTCCTGCATAATATACATTTTACTATCTACAGATAATTTTTCCGTAAAATGTATCTTTGTCTATAATATTTTTTTGTTTATATTGTCTGTCACTCTGCAATTTATACAGCCAAGTATCTTTTACTACGTCATCCCATATTTCTTCGCGATAAACTCTATCTGCATTTTCTTTGAAGAATTCACAATTTTTATTATTATCAGGGCATTTATCCACATCATTACGTACATAATCCATATGTTCACATGCTATATTAATAAATTCATCCGTCATATCCTGTGACAACAAATCATCTTTAAAGCTAAAATATGTATCAATCGACTCCATTACAAATCCAAATAACGGAAATCCCGCCGGTCCTTTTAAAAATGATTTATCACATATTCCTTCATGTTTTAATGAAACAAATTCTCCTGAATCAATAAAATCATTAACTCTTTCATCAGCAGCAAAACACTCCGGGCTTATCCACACGCCTCCGTATCTGTACAAAAGTTCCATTGATAATCTCTGTGCCAATATATCAAGTGGCATTTTTCCGGAATTGACCTTATCAATAATTATATTGGAAAATGTAACATACTGCTGGCAATCAGCAAGTGTTATAACATGAAGTTTATATTTATTGCTGTCAATATTATCACGGATACTTTTTATACATTTCTTTATAGCTTCTGGTGATTGCTCCTCTCCATCCCACCAGTATGTCCACACAGGAATACGACCATCAGAACATACTGACTGATTTATCTTTTCCGGCTGAACTGTCGGACTTAAATATTTTTTTAATATTCCTGCTGTTATTTTTTGATAAACATTCCGTATTGCATTATTAAGACTGGATTTTTTATCAAGCTCGTCCGAATCCATCATTTTTACATTCTGTTCTTTTACTTTATATTCATTTTTTATCAGCCATACTTTTATAAGACGTTCTGATAAGAATCCAAATATACGCTTCTGATAGTCATCTCTGTCGGATATGTCTACTCTTTTTTCAACTTCAAAAAGAACATCAAATAGCCATTTACAATAATCATCAAAAATATTTTTCCTTGTAATTATCATATTACAAAAATTAAGTAATTTTGATTCAGCCATTATATCAAATGCTTCCACATATTCAGGATACTTTTCGCTTATTACATCTCTGCATATATCAAAATCTTCTTCATAATGATTAGCCGCATACTGCTTTCTTACATTTTCTTCCTTAACCATTCCACATGTCGGAACAATTATATCGTAATCATTTAAAGTCTTCTCTATATATTCTTTTGTAAGCATGCGTCCTTTTTCAAGAAAAAATCTCCTGTAATGGCATACACCTATAATATCACATTGATTATTTTTCCAAAGCCAGTAAAGTCCCGTAAGTTCGCAATAATTTCTATTTTTTAATGAAATATTATCTCCTGTATCGTCACCTGTATATCCAAGGTCCTGTGACAAAGCTCTGCCAACATGAAGAGTTCTATATAAGTCATCACTTATACCCGGATAATTTTTATGTGTTATCACCCACATCTGTGTATCCATTATTTTGTCACCTCCATGCAAGAATTCCAGTCACATTATTAACATTAAGTTTCCTTTTATTTTCCCAATTTTGCAGATATACATCATCTGTTTCATAAGCAAAAATACACTTACAGTTCGATTTTACAAAATCAAAAAGATTCTTTCTTTCTAAACCTTTAATTTTTTTATCAAGAAATACAGCTAAATCATATTCTGCATCGGATAATCCGGCTATATCTTCCGTCCTTATTATTTCATCATATATTGTATTATACACTCCGTAATTTTTTGAATTTTCCAAATCAATGCCTGTAATAAAACACTTCTTTGGAACATCAGAATTAAGAATTGTTCTTGACACGCCACCTATCTGCCTGTAGAACAGGCCTATATCAAGAATCTTCTCCGGCTCTGTCTGTCCAAGAACATTACAATACATATACATTGTATTTTCATTATTAATCATATTACACCCCTGTTTTTCTGCATTTCGTTAAATTACCATGTCTTCCATTTTTAAGCCTTTCCACAGCTTTTGAATAGCCATTACATTTTTTATAATATTCCTGTGCTTTTCCTATATTTCCCAGACATTCATATATTACCCCGATATTATAATATGCAAGATAAGAATTAGCACCTTCAACACGGCTTTCTTTATATTCTGCTGCTTTTTGAAATTCATTTACAGCTTCATCAAACATTGCATTTTTCATATATATAAGCCCCATAAGGAACTTAAAATCCGCACTGTTTCCAAATACATCGTAAATTGATGTGTACGATAATGCTTCCTGAACTTTTCCACAGTTTAACATTGCATATCCATATGTTTCAACCATATCTATAACATACTCAAGCTTTGGCTCCAAATCGAATGAAAGTCCCTTTGAAAAAAAATCACATGCATTATTATAATCTTTTTCCATATAATAACTTTTCCCCAACTGATAATAAATATATGGAATCTCTTTTTCATTATTCTGTGTTATGTCACTATCAAAATTCTTTTCAAGCTCAGCAAGTCTTTTTTTCAGAAGTTTTATATTACGTAATGCCTTTTTCTTCTTCTCATCATCATTAAGTGCATATCCAACATGCTTAATAACAACAGCGGACAAGAACGTATCTGCCGGTTCTCCATCAGTCTTAACTATCTGCTCATGTATTTTTCCTTCTACCTTGTAATACTTCCTGTTAAATGCTCTTGTTATCCAATCAGTATTTTTTGAATCATCCTCCAATACATTGATACATTTTATGCGTCCGGCTCTTCGAGGTTCATTTTCAAGCATACTATTTAATTTTTCAAGTACAGTTTTGTCAGATTGCAAATATTCATCACAGTCAAGAATCAATATATTGTCATTGGACGCTTTTGATACTGCAAACTGTTTTGCCGCCCCAAAATCATCAATCCATTTAAAATCATATACGAACTCTGTGTATTTTTTTGCAATTTCTTTAGTTTTATCTGTAGACCCGGTATCTGCCACAACTATCTGTACTTCCTTATCAGACAGACATTGCATACATTTTTCTATATGTTTTTCTTCATTCTTTGCAATAATACATACTGATAAATTCATATAAGCCACCTTCTAAAATCAACATTTTATTAACGAATTCATAACAAATTCATGTACTTTTTCACCGCATGTTCCAGGATTTACTGCAAGAGATTTCACATATTCCTGCTGCCGCTCTAAAATTCCATCCCAGTCACCGGACACCATTCTATCCAGAAATTGTTCTGTTGAAAGATATATATTCTCTTTCTGGCAGAAATAACCATTACTGCACATTTTCTCGAATCCATCCGAATTTTCCAGTTTTTTCTCTAAATCAACATTTGAAATTTTAATGTAAAATTCCCGGCAATTTCCCGCCTCAACATTTTCAGTATTAATATCATCAACATTAATAACTGCTGCTTTTCCATCATATGTACGCTGCACTATAAATTCATAACTATTAAGTACCGCAAATGCACCTGTGCTATAAGAATATTCCGGATTATATCCATTAAAACAGCCGTCTGCATTATCAAGAAAATGTGTGTTTATCGCACTCTGCTCATTAGTGATTTTATTTATTTTTATAAATGTGTCTGAAAATGCCGGAATAAGCACAATATAGTTTCCAACATTTAAAACAGCTTTGAATAAACACAATTCTCCGTTTTCTGTATTCCAGTATTTTTTTATAAGTGATGTTTGAATCTTGATTACCATACAATCAATTCCATCATTTGTTATTGCAATAATATTGTTAATATTATCAAGGAGATACAATCTATTTTCATCTGCTGTTATATAGGTATATACATATTTATCTACGCCATTTTTATGCAATTCACTCTCACCGGTATTGACATTATATTTTAATAAATAATCCGAACAGCCTGTTACTATCCATAAACACCCATTAAAATATACGCAGCTATAAGCTATATTTCCATATGCCGCTGTTCCAAGATTTTTATACAGATTTAAAATTGTTATCTTATCAACCGTCCATTCTCCTGTCAGAGTATCATATTTCCATATATCAAATCCCTCATAAGGCAAAAACACAAGAAAATTATCACACAATTTCATTTGTCCCAATGCTCTCGCATCATATTTTTCATTACATATAAATGTTTTATAATTAGTACCATCATATTTTGTAATATAGTCACTGTATACTGATGCTATATATACATCATCATGCTGTGTACATATATATCCATATGGCTGTTGCCATCTGTGTTCGGAATTATCAATCACTTCCCCTATATAATTACTATCTGCATCCTTGAAATTTGTAATATCAAATCTGAATATCCCACTAAATGAATCTGCAACAAAATACAATTCATTTTCTTTAACAACCATATTAATAATTCTTAGATTTCTTTTTTCATTTTCAGAAAATTCATTAAATATTAAATCATTAAATATAAACACCGGCTTTCCGGCAGCACTGAACATATTAATAACCGAGCTTCCATCCGAACCTATATATCCGTCGCTTACAGCAATCGTATATGCAATATCAGGTGTAGTATCAAACACACCAATTTCATTATCCATAAAATATCGTTTTAATTCTATATAACTTTCATAAATCTCTGTCCGCATTGACTTAATCGTTGCCTCAGTAAGCGGATGCGGTCTCCAGATTAAAGCAATATCTTTTCTTTGTGCTACAAGTTCAAAAAAATGCTGTAATTTTTTTATAAGAACACCTTTATAACACAAAATGTCGCCTATTGTTGTATTAAGCATTAAAACTTTTCTATTATTTAATATTTTTTTCCATTCATCAGGAATATTCTTTTCGTTTTTACACTTATTAACTACTGAATCAATCTTAGGGGAACCAAGTTGAATTATTTTATCGTAGTAAAATACTCCGGTACAAGAACGCTTAAAAAATTCAGACTGTACAATAAAATAGTCCATATTTTTATAAACAGGAAAATACTTATGATTTTCCGAAATTGCCCCGGCCGTTACATAATAAGGAATATATATTAATTTATTTACATATTTTTTTAGTTCATCAGAATAATATGCCGGGTGGATTCTCGTTACTGTATTACTGCCGTCATATGGATAATGTATGTATGCAGCATCCGGTTTTAACTCACGTATGCTATAAGTCTGATACGGCGTAATTGGGACATATGATGGAAATTCATTTCCGTCATACGCAAGATGCCATTCATTTTTACGTTTATCAAATTCAAAATATGGTATCGGAATCACATCACACTCACATCTGTCATCATCTTTAGCCGCAAGCCAGACGCTCTCAAGTGCATCCCACATCTGGGCTTTATATGGAAGAAATACAATTCTGTATTTTCCTGCAATTTTTCCAATTAAACTCTCAACATTATTAATTAAATCATCAATTAATTTTATTTTATATATTCTTTCACTTGCCGGATTAATAAGAGACAATTCATACAAAACTTCACAATAATTTTCAAGAAGCGGAACAATATTTTTATCATTGCAATCACTGTTTTCAATGATATTTCCAATATTGACTGCATATTCCTGACATTGTGTTAAAGAATTAATATATTCATTGTTATTTAATACATGCAGATTAATATGAATATTTTTCACGTTCTGTATTATTTTTAAAATTTCATGTTTTGTATGAATATTCATATAGATTTTTAACCTCCATGTTTTATATTTATTGATTAATTTCCAAAATTAATCACATAACTTATTCTATACACGCAAGAATCTGCTCCGTTATCTGTGTCCACGTATATTTATCAGCAACTTCATTAAAACCATTTTTAATAATCTCTTTTGATTTTTCCGGATTATCAAGATAGTTTTTTATTATTTCAGGAATGCTGTCCAACTCATTCAAATCATAAAATACAATATTTTCATCATCAGTGAAATTATCTTCGAGCCATTTGCTTTTATCTGTAAGAGGAAGTGAGCCTTGCAATAAAATATTAAATATTCTGTCATGTGTTCCATCTTTAAACCACGGCATAATATTAAGATTAATCTTTGCCTTTGCCATAACCGGAAGTGTATCTTTAAACGGTATTCTGTCATTGATAATATGTACATTGTCAAGCATAGCAGCAGGATGATTCTCCCATCCACGCCCCAGAAGCCATATATCAATACCTGAATCTGCAATCACCTGTACAATCTGCTTTCTATAATACATTCTCGCAAGCCAGTCAACAGGCTCTGCAAACCTGAAGAGCTGTATCACCTGTTTTTCAGACATAATCAATCTCATCAAATCCATAACATCAACCACTGCCTGCTCTGTAGACACTTCATTCCTGTCAGTCATATAATCTGCAAGATTATGATAAAACATCTTTATAAGTTCATTATCACTAAACATCTCATCTATCTGTTCAAGATATATATGTGGTTCATAAAAAGTTCCTGAAAACAAAACATCATATGGTCTTTTTTCGTAATTTTCCAAATCAGGCTCACCCATATATGTACCGGCATGAGGCATAAATCTTACATCAGCCACACTCTCACCAAAATATTTTTTTACATATTCCACATGATTTCTATCACAGCAAAACTGTATGTACCTCCTAGGATGTCTTAACATTGTTGGATGAAATCTTAATGGGTGATCCATAAGAATATTAATTGCCAATGTATTCATGGAATCCCACAGTTCAACAAATATCCTGTCCTTTATTCCCAAACCATCAAATGCTATTGCCGCATCAGCTTTTTTTTCAAGGAACGAATTAAATCTTTCAAATGAATGTTCTCCTGATCGTGACATATCACGCAAATCAAGTACAAAACATTCATGATTCTTTTTATTTAATTCCTCAACAATTCTATCTGTAAAATAATTAAACGACTCTACATCTGAATAAAATAAAACAAAACGCATTACTTTAAAAATCACTCCTCGTATAAACCATACTCTTTTATCTTTGCATTAATAGCTTTCTTCAGCTTCGTAGAGCTTGTACTCTGTGTATATGGGAAAAATACCATTGTTGAACCATGCTCTTCAAGAAACTCCTTCTGAGCAATCCAATACGCATCATGCTCATAATCACTTCCTGAAAACTGAACATCAAAATGATACACTTTATACATATCCTGTGTTCCACAAAAATTAAGCGGAAGCTTTACAGCCTCATCAACATAACGGCATGAACGCACCATTTCAATTCTTTCTTCAAACGGAACAAACGGCTCAGCCTGCTTATTAAGCCTTACCCCCTCATCTGACACGACCCCGACAATCAGATAGTTGCACTGTTCTTTTGCTCTTTTAAACATATTAAGATGTCCGATATGAAAAAGGTCAAAAACACCAGCTATATAACCTATATTATACGGTTTTTTCTCATTTTCTCCATCAGTGCCAGTATTTCCTGAATTCTCAGCAATCATGCCTGCCGCACGTTTTTGTGCAATCTCTCTTCTTTTATTCGGATATTCATTTGAAGGGTCATATATATGATACTTTGAAATTCCCATTTCCTTTAACTGCTTTACAACACCATAATATTTTTTTATACAAATAATCAAATGAAGTTCATCAGAATCTATATCTCTTAAAACATCAGGAGAATTAACCGGTACATTATCCATCATTGTTCCCCATTTCGACTGATTGTTATCTATAATCGAAAAAATATCGTAACAGCCTGCAAATTCATCAAGAAATCTTTTTGTAAAATTGCCCGAGCCAAAAAGAACAAGTTTTTTATTATTTCCATCTTTCGTTTTATCATCAAGTCCTTTGAAAATATCAACAAATATTTCCTGATAATCAGAAGCACTGTAATTAATCTTTTCCCTGTTACTGTAGATTACTCTTGCGTCACACGTTCTTTCCTGTTTATAAAGCTGTAATTCCTTTTCATTACGTAATTCGCTTGTAAATCTGTAGGATATACGCTGCCACAGTTCTTCAAGCTCTGCAAGGTCGAATCTTTCAAGTACCTCTTTTCTTGGAATCAGTCTTTCAAATTCCATATCAGCACCATCATATATAACTGATACTGAACGATAAAATATAGCTTTAGCCGGACAGTTTTCAAAATAAAACTCCTGGTCATAAAATATAAATCTTTTCTTCGGTTCTTCTATCATCTCATCATAAAAACAGTTAAGTGCCACCATATCAATATATCCCTTTGAAAGGATAACTCCCATATCTTTCCCATTGGCACTATTCCTGTCTTTTTCATTCACAATATCTGTATGCTCGGATGATGATAATATCAATTCATACAAATCATTCAATGCATCAAAAAATGCTTCTTTATCTTTTTTTGCAATTTCTCTTAACGCAACCAATGCAACAGGCTTGTCTACGTATGGCATTACAAATTTGTCGTTTTCAATCTTGGATTGAACGACACTAATACCTCTTCTCCTCAATTCATCAAGATTATCCTGCATTTCATACAGTTTCTTCATTCCTTCGGAATATACAGCCTTTTTATAAACGCTCCTTATTCCATCATGCTCATATATTCCTGTAACCAAAGCATTTTCCTCTCCACGGTCAAGTGAAAGCGTTACATGCATCGTCTCATCAAACTTTCCATCAGGACTACATTCAATAAAATATGAGTTAGCCATTGTATGAAATAAATCATTATCAGCCAAATCCTTATACATAAAACGCTCATCCAGAAAAACACTGTCAGGATAATTATAAAAAGGGAAATATCTGATTGCCAGATCTTCAACCGGTGTATAACCATCAGCATATATAAGCTGTGCCTCTTTCAAATTCGGCATAACTGAATAAAACTTGTCTTTACAAAACCCTGCCATACATAACATATCATTAAGTTCTGCTCTGGAATAACATCTTCCACCTATATCTTTCTTATCCGCTGCTGTTATTCTTCTATAATCTTCAATTCCATCAAAGCTATGATTAGTATATGGATCCCTGTCCCCGCAAAAATACTTAATTCCGAGCCTATTCTCTGTTCCTAATAGAAGCCTGCCATCATCCTTTAAATGATTCCTGCAAAATGTAAGCATTTCTACCGGCGATTCACTCTCTTCTAAAACATCAACACCAACAATATAATCAAATTTTTTAACATCATCAATATTTTCATTTTCTTTTTTTATGTTACATAATGTTACATTTCCTTTATTTTTAAGAAATGATTCTATTTCTTTGTCTTTATTTATCGAATACAAATATAAAATTGCTGCATTTTCCTTAAAATTGTACCAGACAAATATTCCTGTTGAGAACTTTGCTACTATATCTTCAACCTGCATCTTAATGCCTCCGTATAAACCTAACGCCTTTAAAGCTATTATACTCTAAAGGCGTTTACATTAGCAAATATTAATTCTATTTTATAAAATTACATTAATCCATACTCTTTTAAAAGCTGTATCTGATATTCCATGTCAGATGCAGATTTCTTCAAATCTTCTGTTCTTCCATCAGATAACAGCAATGTAATCAACTGATTAACAATATCTCGTTCTTCTCTACGCCCCTCTTCACGTCCTTGTTCTCTTCCCTCTTCGAGTCCTTCCTCGAATCCTTCCTCTCTCGCATCTTCCCTCTCAAGTTCCAGCTGCCTGTCAAACGTATAATCAAGCTTCATACTCTTTGTCACCTCATTCCTTCGTTTTATCAGGAAATCCCTTAATATATTATGCTCTATGCAATAATCTATTGCCATTTGTATATCAATAAGCAGGTCTTCATCCGTTCTTCCATAATGCAATTCCCTTACCTTATTTACAAAAATCATGTACTCATCAAGCCATCTGCAAGAATGTCTTATCTCCTCATTCCTGCCATTATTGATATTATACACCATGCACTTTAATTCCAGTCTTGGATCATCAGTTGCCTTCTCATATGCATCTGATAGCTTTAACTCCTGTACCTCCGGCTGCTTCTCTTCTCCATTATAAAAGACTACAAACTGTGGTACCGGAATCTTTACAAGCTTTCTTCCATACAAATTGCGTCCTATCTTTCTTTCCCTGCCTTCTCCGCCTCTTCCGCTAAGCATGTCCGATAAAATTGTCGTAAAATATATCAGGCTTCTCACAGGCATATTAGGACACACTGTTGACTGGTGCTCATATATGCTTAGTCTTGCATCAACCACAAATGCTGCATCATTCCTTACAGTTAGGGATATTCCTCCGTCAAGCGTCTTAATCTCGACATCATCCGGGTTATCATACGACGAACCATTCATTACATTATAAAGCTGAAGTGCACGTTTCTTGTCTTCCATAAGCATGCTGAACACATCACTCTTATACTCTCTGTTACCATTCATAATTCCTTCTCCTTATCTTATCCGATAAAGCAGGAATATGACTAATATTTTAAGCATTGAATATACACTTATGCAATACATCCCATGCTGGCTAAACACTGTTGCATCCTGTAAAACACAGGCATGAACCATGTAAATATAATAATCCTGCTTTATACCTTATTTTAAAAGCAGAATTTCAATGAAATACAGACAAAAACCAAGATAGACAGACCCTGTACCGCCCCATTGCCATGTGCCTGAAAATGATACCATCAAAATATAGAATACCATCAATTATACAAGTCACACAGCAACCGTACAGGTAATATAGAAAACTGCTTTTTATTAAAATATCACAGAATTATAAATATTGCAATAATATACATTGAACTACAAATTCAATTTGATAACAAAGTCAAATATATCTTTTTCAATTATTCTATAATAACTCTATCATTAAATATGTCATTCGCAATACAGCACAGTTTCATTAACAAGATTTGTATAATGTCTTAAATACATTTTATAATCAGGATTAAGCGATAATATATATTCAGGAATTTCAAATATATCTTCCGGCTTATGATATACACAAATAGCCAGCTTAGGTTTATACCTGCTAATTGTTTCTGCACATCCCTTTAATGCAGCCAGCTCAGCTCCCTCTATATCCATCTTTATAAATGTGGGTGCTTCATGTGCCTTGAAGAAATCATCAAGTTTTATTACATCAACTTCTATATCGCCGTCATTACTTATCTTGATACTGCTGCTGTTTGAACTAAAATATAATTTTGAATTATTATCATATACTCCATAATTATATATGTCCCAATCACTGTAATGTCCTTCTTTAATTATGTCTTTGCATTTAACATACTGCTTTGGTTCGGGTTCAAAAGAATATATCTTTTTATACTCTCTATTGGCATAATTAAAATACTGTAATATAGATTCACAATCAAAACACCCTACGTCTGCGATTATTTCATCTTTATCAAATGTAAACACATCATAATACTGCTTAGGATCTGCATCTGTATATTCAGCTAAAGTTTTCCCCATATTTATTATATTTCTAACTCCTAGACTTCTTAATTCATTTTCTATTTCCACACCATATAATACAGAACTTATAACAAACACTGCCTGTGGATACTTTTTCACTGCTTCTTTCCTTGTTAATAAAGGTATATCCCAATCTTCTCCACCATGTACACTTCGATCACATATGCAGGTCCATTCAACATCAGTTAATGTTGCTTTTATACTCTTTCCATAAAAACCTGCCCCATCAATTATTAAATCATACTTATTAATATATGGTTCAAGCATTTTGCGTAACCTGCAAAAGACATCCACACCATCTTTTGTAATAGCAGTTATATATTTATAGTCATATGTTAATGTATTCATTATTCTACAGTCATATATTTTCCTCGATAAATCATCCTGCATACGACCTCTAACTTTATTAGTACTTTCAATTATATCATTAAATTCCATCATCTTTTCTACTCTCATATATTATTTTCTCTGCTTTTCTAATAGCTTCCATCATATATTCACCCCTACGGAGTCGTTCTCCAACCATTCTAACATTATTTTTCATAATATTGTAATCATTATAACTTACAGTTGCTAATCTTTGTGGCAACTCATATAATGATTTAACCGTAACCCCAACATTTTCTTTCAATACAAATTCCGCCTCTGCTGCCTTTTCCCATATAATAACCGGCAGCCCTACTGCAAGATATAGTGACAATTTATGTGGATTATTAATTTTTAAATATTCACCTGTAAGACCACTACATGTATCAAGTGAATCACCATCCCATACAAGTCCATATTTTCCTTTCAAGTTACTAATCAATTCATCCGGTAAAAATGTTCCAAAATAATTTATATTATTATAATGATTTATATTATTATAATTAGCACCATATAAATTAAATGTGACATTCCCAATTTCATTAAGATGATAAATATATTGAGATTTAGCAACATCAAGATTTCCCGCAATTATAACCCCATCATCTTCTTTCACTTCAACTGATTTTTCGATTAAATAATCAAATATTCCTAATGACACTATTCTATTTGCTGGAAATCCTTTTGATATAAGAAATTTTTTCATGCTATTATTATGTACAATCCATATATCTGCAAATGTTTTCAACATATTGTATTGTTCAATATAATCTTCTCTGGCATTTCTCCTTAAAATTTCTATATCATGTACTACACATATAATTTTAATATTTTTTTCTTTCTTTAAATTACTAAGTCTGTTTACACCACCTGAAATATCAACAATAGGAAATTGAACTAATACTATAGAATCATTATCTATCTCTTTACATGCTTTAATCCACTCTGATTCCGTCTGCTCTTTACCATTTCTTATTGTCCCCCTAACAATCGACAAAGCCTTATATCCGCTATTGACTGCTATCGTTGCAACATCCAATGGAGCTTTATGTCCCGCATTGTAATCCTGCATTCTAAACTCTGTAATCTGGTATTTTCCTGACATTTGTTTTACAGAAAAATCTTTTTGGACATTCATTTGACAATATACATAATATGGCACATTATCTAATTCACAAAAATGATTTAATTGTTCCTCAACTTCTAAATAATCTAAACATGTAATTAATAATATAGAATCATCTGACTGTTTTATAAAAGATTCTATCGAAATCACTGGTATTTTTTTATCGCATATATCTATACATGTGTTTTCTTTATTTATATCTATTACAGATTTTACTTTAATACGCGGATATGAATTAATGAAATCCTCAAAAATCCTTCCAGCACCATAACAGAACAATTTTTTATTCTGTATTTCATCCAAAAAATCAGATACAACTGCTGTTCTTTTATTCATTAATAAATACACTCTCCATTTCCTAAAATCAAGAATAAAATTCATCAATTGATAATGGTTTCATAACAATTATTTTTTCATTATCTATTCCTAATTCAACTAATTCTTCCTTTATTTCATTCATAAGTTTTTCATCATTTACAGCTATAATTACATAATCCAATTGAAAATTTAACATCTCTTTTGGTGATTTCACATTAACTCCTAGCCATTTTTCTTTTAATGCGTACCCCTTATCAACCCATATATAATTATTACATAATTTTTCTTTTTGTATTTGTCTTATATAATCTTTACCTACATTACCTGCACCATAAACAACAATATTTTTATTGCATATTAAAGCCTTACATGGAATAATAAAATTAATACTATTTATCCCTATTCCCATTTTCTGTGGTGCTATCTTTATATGCATGTTAATCCATTTTTCTAATTGTGGAATTAGCATTTCTCTATATTGACTTTTTTCAAAATTTTTCTTTAATGATAAATATAATTTATTAACACTAATTAAAAAATCATCATGTATAACATGTGTTATAGACATATTATTTTCTCTATAAAAATAGCCTTTATATTTAGTAATAGTAACAATCTTGCAATTTAATATATATTTATATATAAACTCTGCATCTTCTCCATAGTATACACACTCATCTACTGTATCTATTACTCTTTTTGCAATATCTGTTTTAAATAATTTAGTTGTAATATGGGTTACTAATCCATTGTGTGAAGTTTCCTCTTTATAAATCATATTTTTTATTACTTCTGTTGTTTTAGACAAATCATATACACCATCAGCAATTGCATCTTCCCACACTCTATTATTTATTATCAGACTTGAAGTAACTACATCAGAAATACCTATATTATTAAGCATTGTTTCAAAATACTCTTGTGCTATATAATCATCCGCATCAATAAAAGAAAGATATTCTCCATGTGCATTTTTAATACCTTGTTTCCTTGCAAGTACAACACCTTTATTTTGTTGGTTAATAACTGTCACTCTTTTATCTTTTTGTGCATATTGATTACATATATCAAGGCTATCATCCGTTGAGCCATCATTTACTAATATTATTTCCAAATGTTTATACGATTGATTAATTATACTATCTAAACATTCCGGCAAATAAAGTTGTGCATTATACACTGGAACAACTACACTGATTAGATTTTCCATTATATTACTTTTCTCCTAAATATTTATTAACAATGTATTGATAAATTGAATTTTCCGAATAACTTTTCCCATGTCGTGTCAATTTTTGTATAAACCCACCAGATGTATATTCCAAATAATTATCATAATCAAATGATTCATTTAAATGCTTTGCCAACTCTAATGCCTTTATATTATTACATGGGACACTGTTTAACTTATTTTCCACTTCTTTTATTTCATTACTTGCTATTGCTGTTAAATAATCAATCATTAAATAATAAGGTATAGTATCATTTTTCTTATAAAAATAGAAAAAAGCTTCCATCACAAATTTAAATAATTCTTGTCCTGCAAATTTTGAATACAAAAACCATCCCGCCCAACATGATTTTGAACCAAATTCATGTGTTTTTATATTTCTTGTATAAATATCATATTCAAACACGTCTATAGGAATATCATCATTCATATAAATAGTTGCATCCAGCCACATTCCACCATACTTATATAGCAATGAATGTCTTATAATATCCGAAAGTGTTGCTAACGATATGCTTCCATTATTGACCTTATCCAAAACATATTCAGGAATTTCTATATATTCACTATAATTATCTTTTGTTATCACAACTATTTCCATTTCCAAAGGAACATGTAACTTCCAACTATTCCAACAGGCTTTTATGAGCTCTGGTGCGAAATTTTTTCCTTGCCACCAACATGTCCATATCGTTTTATTTCTTAATTTAGGATTATTAATATTTAAGCATTGTTTAGGATATGTACTTACAAATGGCTCTATCATTTGATAAACCTTTTGTAATGGAAATGCATTTATCATTGCATAATCTATTGCATATATATTAACTGAACAAAATTTAGACTCTAATAAAGCTACGATTTCATTAATATAAAGTTCTGATACTGTCAACAATACTACATCATCTTTATCTATATGATATTCATCAACATCAATAACTGGTATTCCACTTATATTCTCTGGATTTCCCGATTTAGAGGTAACAATAATACTTTTAATATCTAATTTAATATTTTGTTCCTTTACCATTTCTAAAAAATAATTAAGTCTTACACCAGCCCCGTATAAATATATGTTTTTATACAGTAATTTTATATCAATTAAATTTTCAAGTGTTCTTATGAATTTTATATTTTCCATATTTCATTTTCCCTAAAATCTATATCGCATATAAAACTGTATCTGCATCACAAAATGTATAATGTCTTAAATAAAAAGTATATGAATTATCCATTTCCAATATCATCTTAGGTATTTCATAAATATCATCATTACGATGATATACACTGATTGCCATTCTTGGATGATATGTAGAAATTAATTTTTTAGCTCCCATTAATGCCTCCTGTTCTGCACCTTCAATATCCATTTTAATAAAAGTAACTCTTTCATCTTTAACAACATTATCTAAATCAACAACATCAACAACAATATTTCCATTCTCATCCATTTTAGATGCACATGAACCATCTGATTTAAACTTTAGTTGAGTTGTTTTGCTCCAACACCCCGCTTTTATCAATTTAGTCCAACACTTACATTTTTGAAGATTGTCATTACACTTAGCAATATTATCCTTGTCCGGCTCAAATGCATATATTTTTGCATTCTTACTTGCATTCCATTCACTAAACAATACAGATGTCGAACCATCGTAACTTCCAACATCTAAAAACACCTCATTATCAACCGGCTTTAATTGTTGAAGATCAAAATACTGGTTATGATACATTGGACCAGAAAAATCAGCAATATTAATTATATATTTTTCATCTATTCCACTATCTAATAACTGTTGTTTCATATCTTTATAATAATCTAATGAAGAAATAACTATCAAATCTCCAGTCTGATATTTATATTTATTATAATGAATAACAGGAATCCCCTTAAGAATATTCTTATTAGGATAATTATCTATAATACATTTCCACTTAATATTATCCAGAATACTAATTAGCCATCTTGCTCCCATTCCGCTTCCAAAAAGGACAAAATTAGAATCACTTAATTGATTTACAATATTTATCAGCTGCTTTGCACCTTCAGATGTTTTAACAATGTCTGCCTGCTCCTCTTCTCCTTCAAACATAGAATACTGTAATCGAAGCTTATACAATTTTTTTGACAAGTCATCTCCCATATGATTTTGTATCTTCTGAATTATATCTATGTTCATGTTCAACCGATTTGTTCTTTGTACCATAATTTTCTCCTCAATCATTTTACGTCTATTAAATGTATTTACTTACATCTATTATATTTTTAAATTCCATTTGTTTTGCAATACCCATCATTGACTCCGAATAATTCTTAGAAGCAACAAGTAAAATATCATCCTCATCATTAATTATTTCATCTATCCCTTTTAAAGGTATTCCTGATATATTCTCATTTTCATTATTCCGCAAATCAGTTTGTGCAAATGCCTTTATATTTATGTTATACTGCGTTAATAGTTCTAGTAATCCTATTCCAACCTTTCCAGCTCCATATATAATTACATTTTCATGTTTTCTTATTTCAGAAATTATATCATTCGGTAACTTGTATGTAAAAAATCCATTATAAAATCCTCCTGTAGCAAGTTTTAAAATAAACTCCTCATCCCCTGTAAATGGTACTTTATTCCAATTAAAATATTTTATTTTTTTATAATTACTAATTAATTGCCTGTTTAAAACAGAAACATACTCATTAGTACAATATTTACATTCCTGCATATTATTTTTATTCAAATAATTTATATCAGCAATAATTGAACAAAGTGACCATATTTTCTCATGGTAAATCTTTTGAGATAATGATAGTGAATTATCTCTTCTTATATAATTATAGCAAGCATCGTCTACACTTGTTACACATTTAGCTTTCATTAATACTTCGTAATAAAATAAGTTGTCCTCATGTATTATATGTGGTTTAAAATTAATATTATTTTCTTTTAAAAACTGATTTCTGTATATCGCACTCCACGAGGTAACACATGCGTTTCCTTCTTTAATCGCTCTACAGAAAAAATCATGTCCATCTTCAACTTTAGGATAAATGCTTTTATGACTATATCTTTTTATATCATTCTGACTATTCACACTATGCTCTTCATATCCAAAATATAATACATCTGCATTAGCACTTTTTATTTTATGATATAGGATTGTTAGGACATTTTCCATAATATAGTCATCTGAATCTAATAAAAATATATATTCTCCTGATGCGATTTCAATACCATCATTACGTGATATCGACAGACCTTGATTTTCTTTATGAGTAATTAATTTTATTCTATTATCAATTTTGATGTATTTTTCAATAATCTTTGCTGAATCATCTGTTGATGCATCATTGCATATTATAATTTCCAAATCTATCATATTTTGTTTTAATACACTAGATATACATTTTTCTAAATATTTTTCCACATTATAAACTGGAATTATAACACTAAATTTGTTCATTGTTTGTTACCTCATATCAAAAATGTTATTTGTTATAAATGATATACATTTTATGCAATTATTACATTCCCTTAACTTGATTTGTTTATAGTGCTTAGCACCAATTATAATTCTCACTAAATATCTTTTCAACATGGCTCTCATATCTTCCAATACCAATTACATTATACTGTGTGCCATATGTTGTTTGAATATAATAATATATCCGTTAAAACAGCCCCTATCATTCCACTTACACCAGATATTAAAATATTACATTTTCCCCTTGGCATTCTGGTTTCTAAATCAAAAGAAACTGCTCTAATATAATCCCAATATAAAATATCTTTTATCATAATTAATGTCCTACTTTTATTTATTTTTTCTTGCAGTCAAAACTGCTTTTATTAACTCTAGTTCGGTTATTTCACCATATGGAAAAAACATATATCCATTAGCAATTGATATATCAAACCCTCTCTGTTCAAAAAAATCATGTATTATATCTTCGTCTTCCAACTTATGATATGTACATATAATACATGTCATATCTATATCAGAATTAATAAGTTTTTCCCTTTTCCTTTATGGCATCTGTTTCTTTACTCTCTATATCCATCTTCACAATGATTTTATCTATATTTTTATTATTACGAGCAAGCGTGTCTATTGATACAGTATTTTCTGAATCTGACTCTTCTAACCATTTTTCTATAATTGTAACTTTATCCTTATATGGTTCAAATGTGCATTTAAGTGCTTCAACCCATTCCTTATCACATTCCACCAGATATTTTATTGTACCTGGCACCAATGGTAATTTCATTCTCTTTTATACTTAATAAGTTTAATAATCTAAAATATTTTTGAAATTTTCTTCTTAAATGATTCAATGGAAAAATTATTATCAAATGTCTTTCTTGCATTTTCTCCTATTTCTTCACATTTATCTATATTTTTAATAACCCATGCCATTTTATCTGATAACTCTTTACAGTCTTTATTTTCAAATACAATGCCATTAATATAGTCATTAATATACTTGGCAACGCCTGTATTAGAACTTGTTATACATACCTTTTTATTCATCATCCCCTCTACTATTGTCAATGATAATGTCTCTTCAACAGATGCACAAACCACTACATCTATTGTATTATATAGCTCTTTCATCTGAGAAGACTCATATTCTCCCATATACTTTATATTGTCAAAGCCTTTAATATTATTCATTATTTCGTTATAATATTTTTTTTCACTTATCCTGCCAATTATATAGAATTCCAAATCTATATTATTAAAATCCGGAAGCATTTTTATTGCATCTGTAAATATTTTTTGATTTTTCAACTTGCATATATTACCAATTATTGCAAAAATAATTTTAGTTTTGTTAAACCTTTTAAATGGTTTTATTGCACTATCTTGTGCTGCACATGTCAAAATTCTCGCATTATTAATTCCCAAATATTTCTTTAAACTCTTATTTGCAATATTGCTGACTGCATATATTTCCATCCTGTCTAACTGATTTTCACTTAAATACTCATTATATTGCGATTTCGTATTCATATATACTACACTAGGATCATGTACCCATAATATAACTCTGTTTGTTTCTGCCATTTCAACGGCATTTTTAATTAATATAATGGAATTTACTAACACATATTTATATTTATCTGTTTCTATGAAATTATATGTTCCATATGGAATACTATTTTTTTCTATAATTTTTATATAAGGATTTTTTATTTCTTTTATTAGCTTTTCATTGCAATTATAACTTACAATATGAACCTCATAACCAATTTCTGTTAATACATTAGTTAGATTTAAGACAGCCCTTGTTCCTCCATCATAAATAATAGGTGGCGTATATATAAGCACCTTTTCATCACAATTTTTAGTGTTATTCAACAATATTTTGTAGCTATTATCTACATATTCAATTAACTGCCCTATATACCATATCTTATTTTTTTCTACATTTAATTCCAGCAACTGTTTTTTCATATTATAAACATCTATGCTCATCAATATTATATAATCATATTTTAATTTTTTTAAGTATTCTGGCAAATATATATATACATTATCTATCTTCATTCCACATTTATTAATATTATTATCCAAATATGCTACAATATTAATTTCTTTATTTTCTAGATACTTTTTATATTTCTGTAAATAATTACCTGTTCCAAATACTATTACATCTAACATTTATCCTAAATCCTTTAATGTAGTTATACTATTTTTATCATTTAAATAAATTATATAATTCCAATGTTTCTCTAGCTGCTTTTTCATACGAAAACTTCGATGCCTGACTATATGCTTTATCCTCTAATTGCTTTCTATAATCTTCATCCATTATAACTTTTTCAATAGCTACTGCCATAGATTCTATACTATAAGGATTGCAATATTCAACTGCATCTCCACCTACTTCAGGAAGTGATGTTGTATTTGAACATATTACAGTTTTTCCAAATGATAAAGACTCTAATACCGGAAGTCCAAAGCCTTCATAAAACGAAACAAACGCTGATACAATACAATTACTGTATAATGCACTTAATTCTTCATCTGACACATATCCTGTAAATACTATATCTTTTTGTTTTTTCATACATTCATAAATTTCTGCACCGATATCAACCGATGGGTCATTCTTTCCTGTTAATACTAATTTAATATCATTATCTGGGTATTTTTCTTTAAATGCACAAAAAGCCTTAACTAATCCATTAATATTTTTATATTTTCTCATTGTTGATACTGATAATATATAGTTATTTCCTACTTTCTTATATAAATCATGAAATTTTTTTATATCAACATATTTTAATTGTGTATAGTTTCCAAGATATATAACTTTTATTTTGTCAGGATTTATATTAAAAGAATTCACTATATCTTTTTTTGTATTTTCAGATATAGCAATTATTGCATCCATATTCTGTGCACATTTTCTTATCTCTTTATCAAAAAAATCATATGGTCCCAGATTTTCTTTTTTATTATTTAATACAAGCAAATCATATATTGTTAATATTTTGGCACATCCTAATTTTGAATTGAATTCAAATGGCTTATAATGTGAATGAATTATATTATATTTTTCACTATTAACAATATAGTTTAAACTCATTGTTTTTCTGGAATTTGGGATAATATCACAATATGGCATGTCAATCCCTAACCAGTCTGTTTTTCCCACAAAAGAATATTCATTTTTATTATCTATATTTAATAATTCTTTCATAAGACATATGGTTACTCTATTAATCCCATCTATGTTTTTTTCTTCTTTTTGTGATAATATTCCAATTTTCATATAAGTTCTCCGTACAAATCTAATGATTTATCTATATAATTATCTATATCTAAATACAATTTTAACCCCGATAAATAATACTCTAAATTGCTATATTCATATATTTCTTTATCTTTAGTTATTCCATATACATTAATATTTTTGTTTAATTTACTTGCTATATCTAATATGTTTATATTGCCCAAATCATATTTTTGCAATGTATAAAATATTACCCCACTTACATTTCCAATTTTACCATTATCTAAGATTTTCTTTACAACTTCAACAGAATATCCACCTGTTTGAATAATAACTTCATCTTGCTGTGAAATATCATTTTTTAATGTTTCATACATAAAATCTTGTGTTACTAAAACTATTTTTGTATTTTTATTTTTTTTTACTATATTAATCATATATTTTGTTAAGCCAGATAATCTAGTTGCAAATATTACTACGCAATCCATTGCATTAACATCATCACAATCTACTTCTTTCACACAACTCATATTAGTTTTAATTAAATAATTATAAAAATTACCCATTCTACAATCCTTCTTATAGCTATATCTTAATCAACAGTATAATCCTTTAACCCCGCTTCATTTCCAGCATAATCCCATGAGAATTCTTCCATATTATCTACATCACAGTATTTACATGCATTAGAACACGCATCAATCTTCTCCTTTAATTCAAATGCATTAATATCGGGCTTATGTATATCAAACCAATCCTCATTCTCTTTTGTTATATAAGATGTATTAAACTGTTCATTAAATTTTTCAAATGCAATTACTGCTGAACATCTTATCAATCTGCCTCTATATAGTTCTCTACAACCTGATGCAATACAATTTTCAAAGCTGTGTTTTGCATCATTTGTTGGTTGTTTTGTATAATACTTTGCAAAATCATCTCTTTTTAAAAGTGTATACACAAGCTTATATTCTTTTAACTTTTCATCAATTTTGTCAAGCTGGTTATAGGTTGGTTTGTATCCCGAAACATGTATTGTTATATTATTGTCTATCAGACATTTAAAGAATGATTCATTCATCTTTGTGATAAGCAATCCATTTGTACACAAATCAATTTCAGAATCAGGATATATATTTCTATATTCACTTAAGATTTCTTCAATATCAGGATGCATCAAAGGTTCTCCACCAAGAATCCTAATCCATGGAACATCATAGAATAACTCTGCCATTCTTTTAGCATCTTTTATAATCTGTTCCTTCGATACATGCTCGCTCCCCTTTATAGCATTACACGCAAATAAACAACCCTTACAGTTTAAATTACATTTATCTGTTATTGGAACTTCAAAATATGGTAATGTAGGTTTTTCACTGGAAAATCTTACTTTTCTTAAATACCTGCTATTAATTTGTCCATTTTCAAGAAATGGATTTATTCTGTTTTTTCCTGAAATATCATGTAACATATAAATATCGCATTTACTATATTTTCTAATTTTATCAATCATTAACTTAACAGTTTTTTGTGCTCCTGCTGCCAGGAATATAGCATCTATATCTGACTTATATTTTTCGAAGAACTTATCAGGCTTAAATACATGTAATTCACCTACTTTGCCAGATTCTTTGTTATCTATAAATGCCACTATATCTATATCTTTTGCATATATATTAATAGACTCATACAAAAATTTTCCTGCTTTTCCTGCACCAAATATTGCAATTTTCATAATAATCTCCATTCCTTGTTAATATTATATCAACGCCTTCTGTACTGCCGGCTCCACCTCATCAGTGTTTTCCGGTGTAAATCCTCTACACTTCTTACAGAAATTTGTATATCCTTTTTCTGTATAGCCAAGTCTGAATTCTATTAACTCTTTCTTCTTATCATCTGTGAATCCATTAAGGTTATATGTCTCTTCTATATCCTGCTCACCTGCTATTCCTGCAACTGTTGCATAAGCTGCATAATTACAGCTGTATATCTTTCCATCTCTTAATTCTTCCCATGACTGGTTACATCTGTCACGATGGGCAATTAATTCTTCTTCTGATAAACCTGAATAATCTGTAGTTTCATGTGCAAGGTCAATCCATGACTCTGCCTTGTTAATATAATAATTTATATTGTATTCATCTAATTTTTCAATTAACTTATCGAATCTGTCATTAAATCTTGGAACAGCATCTCTATAATCATCTATTGTTATCTCTATATTACATTTGCTTAATTTTTCCAGCGTTTCTTCCTTTGGAATAACTGTTCCATTAGTTACCGTTCTTAAAGTTCCAATCTTATGTCCATAATTCTTATCTATATATTCTATTAAATCAGCTGTATGTTTATATAACATAGGTTCTCCACCACTGACATGAAATAACATAATATAATCCACGCATGAAAAAAACATATCCACATCTTTAACAAGCTGCTCCCACTCTCTTACATAAAACTGCTTAGCATATGGATTAAAATTAAGGCAATGCTTACAATTAAGATTACATATTGTGCTTGGAAGAAATGATATACTTGAAAAGTAAACTTTGTCATATTTATATACATTATATACAGATACAAATTCCTCTATTAAGAAATAATCCTGATTATGTATTCTTCCAGCTCTTTTTAGCTGCTCCACAGGCTTCATTCTTGCTATCTGTGACATTGTTAAGATAATACCTTCATCCTCTTTTAAGTTCACATCATTAAAAGCAAAACACCTAATACCTTCTATTAATGTTCCGGCTTTACTTGTACTGTTATCTATAAATCCAATTATATTTATCTCTTCTTTAAACATCTTTAAAAACTGATGTCCGTAATCGCCTGCTCCAAACAGATAAAAGCCTTTTTTTTCTGATATATTTTTAAACATATCATCATATTCATGTCCTTTGTTTTTCCACTTCATTATCTATACCATCTCTTTCATCTCAAGCTCTTTATATCTTTTTATTCTTTCAGGATATTCTTTATTAAGACTTATATATTCATGCTCATACCTTCTCATAATATCCTGACACTGATTTAAAATGCCACTATCTTCCTGTTCGCATGCAAGCTCAGCAACATTACTTGTATGATATGCAAGAAATCTTTTTACATACGAAATAATCTCTTCTGAAATATTATTTTTTTCAAACATATCTATAACTATAAAATAAGATTTTATCCAGTCCATTCTCTTATCAAGATTGATTGTATGACATCCTGATGCATTTCTTTGATAATAATGATATTTATTTTCTTCCACATATACTGCACTTTTTGTATTAAGTGCTGCCCTTGCAAGATATATAACATCACCACCAAGTCTGATTTTTTCATCAAAAAGCATAATCTCATTATTAACTGTAAGAATTTCTCTTCTATAAAGCTTATCCCACATATATGCAAACCCCTGATATACATCTCTTACGTATATATATTTCATAAGCTTATCTCTATCTATTATGCCTGTATCTACATGTTTATTATTAACCATTGCAATATCTCTGTCATCATATGATTTATACCATCCTGTAGCTGACATATCGACTTCATATTTTTCAAGATATTCAACAAGTATCTGATACATATCCGGTTCAATCCAGTCATCACAGTCCATAAATCCAATATATTCTCCTGTACATGCCTTTAAGCCTGTATTTCTTGCAGAACTTTCTCCACCATTTTCCTTATGTATAACTACAAAGCGGGAATCCATACCTGCATATTCATCTACTATTTTTTCCGAACCATCTGTCGAACCATCATCAACACATACTATTTCAAGATTCGTATATGTCTGATTCCTAACACTGTCAAGACATCTTCTTAGATAATCTCTGGTATTATATACCGGAATTATTATTGATACTTTTTTCATGTCATTTTACCTGCACTATTACTCATTTATTTTACCAGAAATAACCTCAGCCAGTTTCTCACTGGCATCTCCATTAAATACAAGTCCAACCTTACCATGGAACACGTCAAGTCTGTCATCATACTCATCCTGACTAAAATTCATAATATCCTCTTCTAACTGCTCATTATCACTTGCAACCGGAAACGGAAACTTTATATCCATCTTTGGTGTGAACTTCTTATTATTTCCTATACTATGTCTTGGGTCTGTGGCTATATTCCACATAAGTGCCCCTCTGTCTTTTGCATATTTCTGTATGTCATCAGCATATATAAACACAGGAATATGTGCAAATCCCGCTTCAAAACATGCACTTGAATAGTCTGTTATGTAGGCATCCATTGCTGCAAGTATCTCATACATATCATCAGCCTGACTTTCATCAATAAGTCTGCTCTGTACATCCGGATTCTTATATTTACTGAATGTCGGTGCTAATTGAGGGTGAACCCTTATACATACATACCATTCTCCGCCGAATTTTTTTTCAAGATTATCTATAAGTCTCTTAAAATCTATCGACCATATTTCTGAATACACACTGCGAATTCCATCCTTCGCACCTTCTCTGAAGGTCGGGGCAAACATTATTACCTTTGCATCTTCCGGAAGACTATATTTTCTATGGAATCTTTCTTTCAATGTACTTCTGTCTCCGTAAAGTACATCGCATCTCGGTGCACCCGTTTTCAGAAATGTTCCCTCATAAACCAGTGCTTTGTCAAAACATTGCTCGCACCAATCAGAATCAATAACCAAATCATCTATCATATCCGAATCATTTTTACTTACCAGATATGCCATCTCTGAAAATCCTTCGCCTCTTAATAGTCCAGTACATTTGATTGCTATCGTATAATGATTAACATTAATATAATACTGTCCCTTACGCTTGCATGTTCCAAACGGTTTTCTATAATTGTCAATCCACACTTTAGATCTTGTCAGCCAGTATGCCCTGCTCCACAATGTATTAGGCACTTTGTGAATATAATTAGGAAATTCTTTATTCATATCATTAACAAACCATACAAATTTGTATTCTGGATTCATCTCATGCAATTTCTTTACTAATGGTTTTGCATTACATCCAAAACCACCTTTTCCCTCAAACGTACATACACTTATCAGATTTTTTTTAACAGGAAATATTCTTAACAAATAAAAAAGTACTTTTTCATAAAAAGCTTTCCTTCGCCGTTTATTTATGTATTTAATTTCTTTTGATTCCGTTGCAACTACATGTTCCACTAATATCTATCTCCCAATATCATTTCTTTTTGCAATATTAACAAGCTCATCTGAAATTAATTCGCAAACTCTTTCATAATCTTCCATAAAATCAATCTCTCCCCAAAACTCGCCATTTGTCGAAATCGGTGTAGGTTTGTAATCTTCATTTTTTATCAGATATTCTATTGCTCCCTCAAAATATGAAGTAAAATTTTTTTGCTGCATAAGTATTTTAGCTGCATGCTTAATATCATTTAATACTTTTTTTGATATTTTGGCAATTCCAATAAACTCACCTTCGGCTTCACTGCATGGAATCTGTTTACTTATTTCAACAATTTTATTATCTATTGTTTTTACTTTCATTGCTTCCTCGTCACATATTTTGTAATCAACAGGAAGTACTATGTCCGCATTTTCATTTATCATCCTTTCAAATACAGATGGTGAACACAATGTATCTGCGTGCATATATATAACATCATCTTTTATATATGGCATACCAATATAAAATGAGCCCAACACATTTACCTGTTCATAAAAAGGATTAAAAACACATTTTACTCCCTCTATTTTTTCACACAGCTTTTCTATTTTTTCTGTCATATATCCTGTAACTATAATAATATCTTTTATTCCGTATTCGTGTAATAATGAAATATTATACTCTAATAATTTTACTCCTTTTATTTCAACAAAAGACTTTGGCTTATCCTTTGTAAGTTCTCCTAATCTGCTTCCTTTTCCTGCTGCCATTATGATTGCCTGCATATTATTTCACCTCGTATTTAAATGGATTCACAGAAAATAGTATTGACTATATTCTGTATATCCGCTAATTTATCATTTTTTATATTACCGGTAACTTTATCACATAACATTTCAACATCACTGTGATTTATTTTCATCTGTGCAAGATTATAATTCAAATCAATACTTTGTAAATAATCTTTAATCTGTTCCTTTGCTTCTCCTGCACTTCTGACTGATTTTAAGCCCATATATTCAAATATGTTATTTATTTTTTCATCATTTACACTATATTCATGATACACCCATGACGGATATAGTGCTGCAAGTCCTGCCGCATGACTCGTATCTGTAATTCCTCCGATTGGATATTGCATCCTGTGTGGAAGACACGTTCCTACGTTAGCCAAATTTATTCCCATAATCATACTAGCATAACTTAACTGTTTTCGTGCATATATATTATCTGGATTTTCTTTTATAATCGATAAATATTTTCCAACAATTTTTATTGCTTTTTCAGAAAGCATTTCAGAAAATATATTTGACTTAACTGAAACATAGGATTCTATCGCATGAGCCAAAACGTCAAAACCTGTTTCCATAGATATTTTTACTGGAACTGTCAATGTATATAAAGCATCTACTATGGCAATTTGAGGAATTATATTTTCTCCCCTTATACCTGTTTTTATTTTTTCTTTATCACTTGTAATAATTGCACCTTTACTCAATTCACTTCCCGTTCCAGATGTTGTAGGAATTGCTATTATCGGCAATGTTTGTTTTTCCGGTACACGACCTTTAAATAAATAGTCTTCAATATTGTTTTTAGTTCCAATACCAACCGCAACTGCTTTTGCTGCATCAATAGCACTTCCCCCGCCAAAACCAATTACGATTTTTACATCTGATTGTTTTCCGATTTGAATAGCTTCTTTAACCTGTGATAATTTGGGATTTCCACTAATATTGTCATAAATAAGAACTTTATTAATATTGCGATTATTTTTTAGAATATCACACAAAGCATCTACATAACCATGCCTTATCAATGATTTTCCTGTTGTCACAATCAAAACAGTGCCACATATATTTTCATGTTCAGCATCTAATGCTTTTTTTACTATATCTGTTCCGAAATATATATTAGTTTTAAGATTAATATTAAAATCCAGCATATCTATTCACCTACAAATTTTCTATTTGAATTTCTTTATCATTACTTAATTTATCAATTAGTTCCTTTCTTTTCTTAAACAACGGCTTTAATGCTTTATATGACTCTTTGTACAATTCATACATGTACATATATTTCTTATTATTTTCCATATTGGGCTTTATTATCATTCTTACAGTTGCAAATTTATCCGATGCCGATTTCATATCAGGATAAATATTCTGTCCTGTAAGAACCATCATTGCTGCCCCTGATGCAGTTGTTTCAAATTCTGATAAAACAAGCACATCTTTACCAAGTACATCTGCTTTAATCTGAGATATAAGATTAATTCTGGCAAGTCCTCCTGACAATCTTACACTGCTGACATCAGTTCCAGTCTCTTTTATTGCATCTATTATGCTTAAATCAATAAATCCCGTACTTTCAAATACAGCTCTTGTCATATCTTTTCTTGTATGCATTCTTTCCAGTCCAAAGAAAACTCCTCGTGCATTATCATCCCATATAGGAGCCCGCTCCCCCAATAAGAATGGTAAAAATACTAATCCTCTTGCACCAATATCAGACTCTGCCGCATCTTTTTCCATTATTTCATATGGATATTCATCATTTAAATAATAGCACTGTTTCACCCATTCAATCAGACCACCACCTAAATTATTTGAACCCCCAATAATTTTAGCGTTTTCGTTATAATATGGCATACTATATATTTTAGAAGATTTGCAAGTTTCCTTTCTAGTCAATGTTCTGAACACAGTTACCGTTCCAGATACATCACTTGATTCTCCCTCGTCATTAACACCACTGCCAATAAACGAACATATTGCATCATATGAACTAATTACAACTTTTGTATCTTTATTTATACCTAATTCATCTGCAATATCAGATAATACATCTCCTATATATTCCCCGGTATTTTTTACATCAGGCAGACAATTTGCGTCTATTCCCATTCTTTTTAACAAATTAACCGGATATTGTTTTTTTCCCGCATCATAATGATACTTTATTGCATTAAAATAATCGGTTACACATCTACCTGTAAGTTTATAAATAAGGAAATCATTCGGCGTTACAAAATATTCCGTTTTTTCAAACACATCAGGCATATGTTTTTTTAACCAATATATTTTTGGCAACATTAAACTTGATGTTAAATCCAACCCTGTATCCTTATAAACTTCATCAAATTCCGGCATTTGTTTTATTTCTGCTGCCTCTTTCTCTGCACGTTTATCTGACACCATAAATGCCCTTTGTAACGGATTGCCATTTTCATCTATACAAACAAGACATGATGCAGATGTTGTAACAGTAATAAAATCTATATGTGGATTTCCTGAATCTCTCAATGACTTATGTATAACTGTATTAGCCTTTTCCCACCACTCATTCGGGCTTTGCTCTACACATTTATCATTTATCGCTGTATTTATAGCCAATGACGAGCTTCCAAGTTTTAATCCATTTTGATTAAATATAATAGAACGTATGCTTTTTAAGCCCATATTAATAACCAATACATTTTTCATAACTAACATTTCCCATCTAACAGTCTTAATTTTGCTTCAGCCACTTTTGCAATAGCATTATTTATATCATTTTCAACCGATACAGCCTGAAAACCCTGTTTGTCAAAAGTCCCATTTTTTATTGCAGTTAATATTCCTTCTCTGTACGCCAACTTTATATCTGTCGATATATTTATTTTTTTCACTCCATTAATTGAGATAAGTTTTTTTAATATCTCATCAGACATGCCACTTCCTCCATGAACAACAAAGGGTCTATTCGTTTTGTCTGTAACATATCTCACAATATCATAATTTAACTTTGGAGTTCCTTTATATATACCATGTGCATTTCCGAACGCAACCGCAACCATATCCATATTTGCATTTTTCAAAAATGTATCTATTTCTTTATATTGCACCACAGAATCGCCGTTATAAGAAATATTATCTTCAACACCCTTTATCTGCCCAAGTTCAGCTTCTACCAACACATTCTTCTTATGAGCAATGTCAACAACCCGATTTATTATATTAATATTTTTTTCAAGCTCCATATCTGACGCATCTATCATAATAGAATCATATTTTTTATCTATTGCTTCTTTAATCATGTCAATATCTTTGCAATGATCCAAATGTAGCCATACCTTTATATTATTTTTTTCAGAATAATATTTAACAAACCTTTGTATAGATTCAACATCTATTTTTTTATATATACTTGCAGATGTCTGCAATATAATATTATTATTTGTATTACATGCCGCATCTATAACAGCTTTTGCTGAATTAATATCCCATATATTAAACGCAAATACTGTCTTTTCACTATCAATATAACCTTCCATGTTATCAATTCTCCATAGTATACGCATTTATTTTCAAACGCGTAAATTAAAGCCCTGCATACAAATGCAGGGCTTATACACCAATCGCTATATTGCTACGATTCTTTGATATATTATTCAAGCGACTCCATTCGCACACCGATGATAATTTAAATAGCAAATTTTATCACCTATAATTCCTAATTATAATTAATATATCGGCTTATTTTCTATTTTCTTAACCTTTGTTTTTTATTTGCTCACATCTAAATATTTAATAAACTCTTTCTGTGCCTCCTGATTTGAAATCCAAACAATATGCTTATAAAAATCATACGTAAGATATCCCAGATGCACAAGAAGCGTAAGCACATCATCAGCACTCTCAAGTGTTGTCATATCATTCTGGAACTTATCTGTATTTACAGAAACACTTTCACCGGCAATAAGTCATTGATGCAATTATATTTTACTCATTCACGCCAAGATTAAACACATAAACATCCTTATATTTTCCGCCATATTCTTTCCGTGCCTCATCAAGCCCTCCGCAGCCGCCTGATGCTAATAAAGATTTACAATGTGCCAGAAGATATATTGACGCTATGTACTCTGCTCCAAGAAAGAAGCCATCCCTTTTGATTTTTTCATTTCTATGATAATCTGCAAGGAGTTCATTTTCTTTTGTCTGAAAACGCTCCTGGTCTGTAAATGAGACTTTATCCTTATATATTCCTTTAAAATATTCACAGTACCCGGCATCTTCTGTTGCAATGTATATATATTCTAATGTTTTATCATTATTAAGTAGCTCATCTATTTTTTCACAGAGCATTTCTTTTGACGCATGAATAGGATGATTGTGAAGATGTATATTAACATAATCTGTTCCGCGTGCCAATACGCCAAGTGTTTTTGATGGAGCATGAAGATATTTTTCCAGTCTCTCCTGAATATATTTCTTTACTCTTGTATTATATACGCCGTTTACCCATGAAAGCTGTGTATTTCCTGCCATACGCTCCATAAGAGTGCTTTGGACACTTCCATTATAAAACGGTGTTACAAAATACACATTTTTACTTTTGTATACTTCATCCAATGTATAGCCTTCCGGCTGCTCGTAAAATTTGCTCCAGATATCATAATCACTATTATTCTGATAAAAGCTGTTACCGGCCCTCTTGAAATTTATTACCGGTATGAATCCTTTACTTTTTGCGTAACGTGCAACTGTTTCAACTTTAGACTGTATAACAAAAGACCAAGATTGTCATAATATCCGTCAATCACCAGAAAATTCTTATCAGGATTCAATTCGCCAAGTTGTCTGTAATCTGCAAACATAAATATAAAAGACATTATCTCATCATAATACATGATTCCTTCATTATATCTGTCCATAGGTTCTGCATACGGCATTCCGAATATAACTCTAAGGCTCTTCATTCCATATGACAGCTCTTTGAATCTTTCATCTGTAAGTATCTGTTCATACCAGCACTCTGCCTGTAATTCTGGAAGCATCGGTATTAATCTCTCCCAGTTTTCACCAACCAGTACAAGCCGCTTACCGCTCCACAACTTTAATGCAGACTGACATAATTCAACCGAAAACTCATTGCAATCATACAAAAATATGCAATCATACTGATTAATAAAACTTAAATCTGCCCCACCTGAATATACATATTTATGATTATATGTACTTCCCATATAACTTAATACACATACATGATTGCCGTTTAAATCATCAGCCACTGCATAACCATATTTTACGATTATATTTATTGATGCCAGAAACATATCCTGATTATAGGTTACATGTATATCAACAGGCTTATTTTCAGTAGTATATGATTTATATGTATAATATGCATCTTTATCTACTTCTATAATTTTTTCGTTTCCGTAATGTTCAAAGAACAGCGATATATCTTCTTTCTCTTCAACTGTCAAAGAATCATAATCTATTATTTTTTCAATGCTTTTTTGAATAACCATCTTTTTCCCTCATATATAATTTATTTACACCTCATACCCATTCTCCAGCAAAAACTCTTTCTGTTTCGCATAGAACGGATAGTTATGTGAACTTGTGTTACATACAGGAACTTTATAGTCACCGTAAAGCATTGTAAGAATATCGTCATGTCCACACGGAACTGCTATATCCATATCCTCAAACTTCATATCCACCGATGAATCATACCATTCTTTGTTATATCCAAATCCAACATCGCCCTGTGCATTACGTGCAAGAAATGTAAGTTTATCGCTTTCTTCTTCGGTAAACATGGCTGCGATACTGTCTGCAAGCCGCCATATCTGACCTCTTAAAGTATTATCACGAACAAATTTCACGTTATAAATCTGCTCAATCTGCCCTAAATTATCTTCCAGTTCCTGCCTGGAAATCTCATAAAATCTTATCGCAATATCGTACAATGCAACATACATATTAAGCTGAAGTCCGGCAAGTTCTGAATCTCTCGGCACATAATCAAGCGGATAAATATCGATTCCTGCAACATACGGACATCCAAAGAACTTTTCCTGCACCGAAGCCGGTATTGGAACTCCTGTATAATCAGACACACTCATAAACGGCTGACCGCTTGTATCTGAAAAATAAAATCCATTATATACATAATCTGTATTATTTTCTTTCTTAAATGCTTCAATAAGACGCATATAATCCGAACGTTTAAGGCATATGTCAATGTCATCATCCCATGGTATGAAGCCTTTATGTCTTACTGTCCCAAGGAGTGTCCCATAATCCGCAAAATAGGGTATGTCATATTTTTTGCAAACACTTATAACAAACGAAAGGACTTTCATTTCAACCGCCCAGACTCTTTTCATCTCTGCACTGATATAAAAGTCTTCACGCACTTCCTCTTTAAAAAAATCACCATTCATCAAGATACCTCTCCGGCATATTTGTAAATATATCTGTAGCCCCATAAAACCTGTATTTATTAAGGTCAGGTTCTTTCAGCGGTCTTCCATCCTTAAAGAACGGTTCTTCACCATTCCATGCACGCACAGGCATGCCTTTCATATGTTCTGGCAGTTCAAATACAAGCCCACCTATATATGGATGAAGTGCTTCTGCACCTGTCTTTTGGGCCATTGCTATGCAATCTTCCAATGAACCTGCTAAAACTCCGGTTTTTGCATCTTTATCTATCCTTTTGATGCAGGATACCGAATCTGCCAGAAATGAAGACCATACAATATATTTTTCCATTCCATATGATTTTACAAGCTTATAAGCTTCATCTTCTATTCCCTCATAGCGTACTTTGCTCGTTTTTAATTCTATATTAATTAACAGTCCTTTGTTTTCACAATATGTTTTTAAAAGTTCAAGAACTTCCGACAAAGTAGGAATCTGTGCATATCTGCCGTCATTTGATGCCATCTTGAAACTTTTGAGTTCACCAAGTGTGCAATCTGCGATGTTTTTGTCAATCCCAGTAACACGTCTTGCATTTTCATCATGAAATACAACTATTTTCTTATCTTTACTAAACTGTATATCCAACTCAATGCCCGTAATTCCTTTAAGTTCAGCCGCAGCCTTGAAGCTTTCGAGCGTATTTTCAGGATAAAGCGTGCAACAGCCCCTGTGTGCCCACACTCTTGGTTTTTTTATATCTTTGCCAAACAATTCTTTCTGTTTTTCCTGGAGCTGTGGTCTGTTCCACTCGATGAATTTTTCCATAACATCTGCTGTTGCTATTGAAATTTCACGGTTTGTGCAGACTTTTGTACCCGTCCATATTGATACCTTCCGGCACTTGCTGTCTGAATCGTCAGATTCATTTATCTTATTTATATTGTTTACATTATTTATAAATGCTTTCAACTCATATTGTAATCCGCTGCCTTCATAAGCATATTTGTACACTTCTTTTTTATTCGGATCTTCGTATCTTATCTCAAATTCTTTTGTAAGCCACCATGGTGACTTGGCAAGAATATATCCGTTTGTTCCCGATATGAGAAGCTGGCCTTCTGTCTTTACACCAAGCCCTGTCTTTACTTCAGCAGATTTACCGCCAAATGAAAAAACTGCCTTTGTATATGCATCAACACCGTTTACAGCCCGCATTGAATGGAATCTTACGTCATCGTAATCGCATCCTAGAAGTTCAAACACCGGCATACATACATAACTACCAAACTCAAGGAAACTTCCGTTGTAATCCTGTGCCATATATTCTCTCGTATTAACAGGAGTAAGTCTGGAAAATGCCGCCTCAACATCTATGATTCTTCCTATTTTTCCACTCTTTGCAGCTGCCATCATGGCATGAAATCCCGGACAGTAAGCAGTCTTTACAGCTTCCATAAATACAACATTATTTTCTTTTGCAAGGCTATACAGTTCTTCCGCCTGTGCTTTTTTAATCACTGCAGGCTTCTCGCAAAGAACATGTTTTTTATTATTTAACATATATTTTGCATACTCATAATGTGTCTCATGCAAAGATGCAATATATACAGCGTCTGTAAGCATAGTAAGCTCCTCAAGACTATCTGTATAATTTTCTATTCTGTGCTGTATTGCAAATTTTTCTGCACTTTCAGCCTTTGGATTATACACACAGCTTACATATGCACTTTCAATCCCGGCAAATGCCGTATCTGCAAACCTTGACGCAATTCTTCCTGTTCCGATTATTCCGATTCTCATAAGTTTCTACTGCCTTTCCGCTTCAAGACCTCTAGCCTTCATTTTCTATTCTTTCAGCCATATATTCTCCAATAGAACATATTGTTTTTAAAACACTTGCAGACATTCCCTTCGGAAAACTGTTCATTGTAGGAAATGTCTCAAAGCTGAGCGTTCCATCAAATTTAATATTTTTTAGACCTTTATAAATTCTGTCCCACACCTGGCCTTCTGATTCATTCGTGCCAAATGTATATGGCATCTGATGTAAATCACCAATAGCATCATTTTCATGAAGATGAAGAACTTTCAGCCTGCTGCCAAGTTTTGTTATGAATTCATATGGGTCTCTTTTTACAAGCTGGAGATGTCCCGTATCAAGACAGAACCCGAATAATTCCTCTCCCGCATAATCATTTAACGTATCAAGATACCATATGGCATCATCAGGGTCAGCACACACACCCTCAACGAGTCTCTGTCCGATACCCTCATAAAGATTTTCAAAGCAGATTCCGACATTGCACTGCTTTAACAGTGGAATGAGCATCTTAAAATACTCAATATTTTTCGCACGTTCAACATCTTTTCCATACACATACTGCATTTTAAACGGATGAACAACCATCCACGGAACACCTAAAAATTCCGCTATCAATATGTTTTTAGGTATTACATTCCCCTGCATATATTCATTCTGTTTTCCTCTTCCAAGAACATTTACCGGATAAGGTGCGTGCATCTGTGACGGACTAATCCCCGCCTTTTCCATTGCAATCCTGTAATCATTGAAATATACAAGCAAATCTTCTACTGAAGCATCAAAAAATCTATTAACATTACCGTCGTATAAATCTGAATTTTTCAAAAATGTATCTATACTCAGGTCAACTTTTTCAAATCCGGCATCTTTAATAAACTGAAAACCTTTATCTACCGGCATATCAGGAAGGATTCCTTTTGTCTGTACTCCTACTTTAAGCATTTTTCACCTCACAACTTACTACATATAATAATGGTCCCAATAGCATCTGTATTCGACGCCCATGCTGTCAAGCTGTGCACCGATAGCATCATAATACATATTGCAAATCCACACATTTCGCTCACTTTCCGGAACATTAAGGATTTCATCAGGTGATTTCACAGGTATTCCCCATCTTTCCTGACCATGGATTTCAGAATTATTATCTACAAGAAATGCCGGCGGGTACTTGTCTCCCCAGTTCTGCATATAATTAAGTGCCATTCTTCCTGCCCCGAAAAGAATAATTTTCTTTCCGTCAGCCGCGAGATATTCTTCAGTCTTAAAACAGCTCTCAATCCACTCTTCATACATTGCCTCAAGAAGTTCTGCCATTGATTTATGAAGCTTTGCCGGTGTTCTTTTAAATGTGCCTTCAACATTAAATACAAATCTTCCGTCAAATCCTGTTCTTGACAAATCGCCTATTATATTGCCCCAGTCTGTCGAAAGTAGTCCTCTTCCTGTCGTAAATGTATATGGCATCTGATGATAATCGCCTTTTCCGTCGTTATCGTTAATATGCATTATACCGGTCTTTTTACCGCATACTCTAACCATATCCCTCACGTTTATACCAAGAAGATTAGCATGTCCAACATTGATACAGATTCCAAATTTATCACAGCCTGCAAGCATATTAAGTTTATCTGTAAGTTCCACAAGCCTTGAACCTTCAGAATAATCATTATGATAGAATCTGCCATTATCATTCGTATAACCATTTTCTATAAAAATATTAACATCTGATGCAACAATTTCATTGACACATTCATCAATAATCTGTTCCAGAACAGACGCTTTTTTCACATTTGCTGTATCAATAACAATATATGCATTGTATCTGTCTGCAACAGACATTGCATCCCTAAATATCTGCGAAGCATTTTCTTTTAAAAATCCTTTATCTGTAAAATCACACAGACTGATTGCAATTCCTTCAATATTTCCACCATTTTCAAGAATCATATCTGCACTTTTACAACCAGTATAATCCAGTTCAAAATCCTCTAATCCGGCTTTAATTACGCCATGCAAGTCCATTCCGTCAACATACTTAATCCCTGACTTCACTTATCTTCCCTTTCCGCTGTCTAAAAATCATCTATTTTTTCTTCTGTTCCATGAATTTTTCAACAAATTCAGACATTATAATTGATTCTCCTGCTGTAAGCTTATAATCTTTCTTGTCTGTTCCATTAATCTTGGAAACAAAATCACTTATTTCATATCTCAAACCGTCTCCCTGGAATCTAGGCTCAAAATGCTCAATCTTTGATGAATCCTCATATCTTACATCAAATTTTTTCATAAGCCACCACGGAGATTGTGCAATTATATATCCTTTTGTTCCTGAAACAACAAGCTGTCCTTCTGTTTTTACACCAACGCCTGTCTTCACTGTTGCAAATCCGTTGTCATAGCGTATATCAGCCTTTGTATACAGGTCAACTCCATTGCCATCATATATACTGTCAAAAGTAACTGATGTGTAATCTTTTCCCATCAGCTTAATAACCGGAACAAGCACACTTGGTCCAAACTCCAGAAATGCACCGCCATATTCAGCATCTGTACGTTCTCTTGAAAGCGGGTCTGCAAGTCTTGTAAATGATGCTTCAACGTCAACTATATCCCCAATTTTTCCACTTTTTGCGACATTAATAAGCTGCTGGAATCCCGGACAATATGCTGCTTTTACAGCTTCCATGAGAACAACGCCTTTTTCTTTCGCACTTGTATACAATACTTCACTCTCTTTTTTGGTAAATGAGAGCGGTTTTTCCGAAAGCACATGTTTTCCTGCTTCTATAGCTTTTTTTGCATATTCAAAATGTGTTTCGTTAGGTGAAGCTATATACACGGCATCTACATTTTCAAGAAATTCTTCATAATCGCCTGTATAGCACTTTATTTTCTCGCGTTTTTCAAATCTCTTTGCACTCTCCTCTACCGGATTGTAAGCACATTCTATCGTAAGTCCACTTACATATTTTGATTCCGATATAAATCTTGGTGCGATTCTCCCCGTACCTACTATGCCAATTCTTACAATTTTAAACTGTTTTTTTCTAAGAAATGTTGAAGAAATATTGGGCGTTCTCTCAAGATAGACTACTTTACAGAAGGCATTAAGATAATCAAATGTTCCTACCCAGTCTGAACCAACAGTAAATATATCCGCACCATATTTTTGAATATCTTCAATTTTCTGCCCATCATGGTCTTCGACAATAATCATGTCGGCAAAACCTGTCTTTTTGACATTCTCTATACGCTCAATTATAGGATCAACAACATTGACCTTACCCCTTGCTTCATCAAAATGCTCGGTTGTAACGCCAACTATTAAGTAATCACCCAACTCTTTTGCTCTTTTTAAAAGATTATAATGTCCCTGATGAAATAAATCGAATGTTCCGTATGTAATTACTGTCTTCATATCTTTATACCCATCTGGCTGTAAAGCTCCCTTTTCTGTTTTTTATAAAATGGGTATTCATGACTGCTGTTAGCAATTATCGGAGTCATATAATTTTCACCGTATTTTTGTTTTAATATCGCATCGTATCCAACCGGAACAGGAATCGTTGTATATTCAAAAGGCATCTCTATTGCTTCGCTGTAATATTCTTTTGGATATACATCCAAAGGCCTGGGACCCGCATGGTCAGGCATAAGTGCAATTTTTGTTGACTCTTCTTCTTTATACATCATATTAAGTCTGTCAATCAGTCTCAGCAGCTGATTTTCAAGAGGTTTACTATAGTCAAACTTTACATTAAGCATCTGCTCTACTTCAATTGCAGCTGCCTTTATTGTTTCATCATCATAAATATTTTCTTCTATATTAGCAACAAGTGCTGACACAATTTTTATAATTTCGCATGTATATTCATCATCTTCCTGCGTCGGTGCAACATAATCAACAATAAATATATCAAGTCCTATCACCCATGGGCATCCATGGTATTTTTGAAGATGTTCATCATCAAATCGTATTCTTTTGCCATTAACAACTCTCGTTATGAGACTATTCCACCATTCTTCAGTATATATAGTTACCAAATCAAGTTCTGTTGTCTCTTTTGGAAATACTTCACAAAACTTAATATAATCCTGACGTTTCATAGTTATATCCATATCATCATCCCATGGAATAAAACCTTTGTGCCTTACTGCACCAAGCAGTGTGCCCCAGTCAGCAAAATATGTTATATTATGCTTTTTACATATTCTATCTATCTCATGCAGCACTTCAAGCTGTGCTGCCCATACTTTCTTCATCATGCTTTCAACGTAAAAGCTGTTGCGGATCTCGCCCTCTAAAAAATTATCAGGTACACGCATATTTATCACTCCATACAATCAATTTTCTTAACACGTCTTAATTAGTTCTCTTCTTCTATCCCCAGTGTCTTCATAAAGTAAAAAAAGCTGGCTTTAATAAGCCAGCTTTAATAAACAAAATATACTTTTTACTGGAGAAGTGAAAGTACGCCCTGTGTCTGCTGATTAGCCTGTGAAAGCATTGACTGACCTGCCTGAGCAAGGATATTGTTCTTGCTGTACTCAACCATTTCACTAGCCATATCTGTATCACGGATACGTGATTCAGCTGCCTGTGTATTCTCACTTGTTGTGTTAAGGTTATTGATAGTATGCTCAAGTCTGTTCTGGATAGCACCGAGTTTTGAACGTGTATCAGATACTGTCTTGATAGCATCCTGAATTGTCTTCATTGCTGTACCAGCTGCTGAGAATGATGATACCTTCATGTTAGCTGCTGTAAGCTGAAGCTTTGAAGCACTCATCTTTGCAATTGATACACTGATTGACTGACCAGACATAGCTCCAACCTGAAGTTTGAGTGCCTTTGATGAGAATGTACCGTCTAAGAGGTTCATTGAGTTGAACTGTGTTGTAGACTGAATTCTGTCAATCTCACTTGTAAGCTGATTCATTTCCTGCTGGATAGCTTCTCTATCAACAGATGTATTAGTATCGTTAGCTGCCTGTGTAGCGAGTTCGTTCATTCTCTGTAAGATTGAATGTGTCTCATTAAGAGCACCTTCTGCTACCTGTACAAGAGAGATACCATCCTGTGCATTTGAAGCAGCCTTATTAAGACCTCTGATCTGGCTTCTCATCTTCTCTGAGATTGAAAGCCCAGCTGCATCATCTGCTGCTCTGTTAATCTTATAGCCTGATGATAACTTCTCTGTTGACTTTGACATTGCACTTGAAACTGAACCCATCTGTCTGCTAGTGTTCATTGCTGATAAATTATGCTGTACTACCATAACTATAATCCTCCTTGATTCAAACAATCCAATTATTTATTTTAAAATTAACAAAAGTGATTCTATTAATCCTATTAACTATTAATCACTCATTTGTTTTATATATCGGAGAATTTTTTTATTCCTTAACCCCTAAATTTAAATTTTTTAATTTTTTTGCATAAAAAAACCGCTGCCTTACGGCAACGGTTCTTTTATTATAGTAGTGCTTATAATTAACCGAGGAGTGAAAGAACACCCTGTGTCTGCTGGTTAGCCTGTGCAAGCATAGACTGACCTGCCTGAGCAAGGATATTGTTCTTGCTGTACTCAACCATTTCACTAGCCATATCTGTATCACGGATACGTGATTCAGCTGCCTGTGTATTCTCACTTGTTGTGTTAAGGTTATTGATAGTATGCTCAAGTCTGTTCTGGATAGCACCGAGTTTTGAACGTGTATCAGATACTGTCTTGATAGCATCCTGAATTGTCTTCATTGCTGTACCAGCTGCTGAGAATGATGATACCTTCATGTTAGCTGCTGTAAGCTGAAGCTTTGAAGCACTCATCTTTGCAATTGATACACTGATTGACTGACCAGACATAGCTCCAACCTGAAGTTTGAGTGCCTTTGATGAGAATGTACCGTCTAAGAGGTTCATTGAGTTGAACTGTGTTGTAGACTGAATTCTGTCAATCTCACTTGTAAGCTGATTCATTTCCTGCTGGATAGCTTCTCTATCAACAGATGTATTAGTATCGTTAGCTGCCTGTGTAGCGAGTTCGTTCATTCTCTGTAAGATTGAATGTGTCTCATTAAGAGCACCTTCTGCTACCTGTACAAGAGAGATACCATCCTGTGCATTTGAAGCAGCCTTGTTAAGACCTCTAATCTGGCTTCTCATCTTTTCTGAAATTGAAAGACCAGCTGCATCATCACCTGCACGGTTAATCTTGTAACCTGATGATAACTTTTCTGTTGACTTTGACATTGCACTTGATACACTGTTCATCTGTCTGCTAGTGTTCATTGCTGATAAATTGTGCTGTACTACCATAATTGTTTCCTCCTTGAATTTACAGTGGCGTCCCTGCCACTAATATTATTTTGTTTAGGTTATTTATTTAATAACCTGTTATATATTATATCGGTGATTCTGTTTTAAACTTTACCCCCGAATATAATCTTTTTTTATTTTTTTTGATCCATAAGATGTGGCTCAAAATTCAGCTTGTTCATGCTGTTATAATATGTACTTGCCGCCTGAGTGTTTCTCTTCGCATTTGAAACTTCTTTTCTCATCTGGGCAAATCTGTTTTCAGCAAGAACTTTATTTCTTGCCTCCTGTGCCTGAACCCGCACTGCAAGCTCAGTTACACTTTTAATCAGTTCTTTGATATCGGTTATTTCTGATTTGTATTCATCTTTATGTCCGTCAAGAGTTTCCTTAACTCTTGCAAAAAGTGAATTAAATCCGTCATCAAGTCTTTCTATCTTATCTATGAGTTCTGCTTTCTCATCAATATTTTCGCGGAAAGCTTTCTCATCAAATTCTGCTGCAGCCAATATACCATTTTGTGCTTCGCTTAGCACTATAACTTTTTCAAGTATATCTTTTTTCATTATCAGGCTGTCTGTCATCATCTGAACATAATTTTCTGTTTCCATGATTCACCGCCTTAGTAATTAACCCTGCTTTGCTTTTGCCATTACTTCTTTCCATGTATCACGCATGCCTCGAAGTTCATTTAATGCCTGTTCAAGAAGCTCTTTATCTTTTTTAATGTTAGCCTCAACTAAAAGATTATATATATACTTATATATCTTATCAAAATCTTCTGCAACCGGATATTTATGATTAAGCGTCGCCTGAAATTCTTCTATTATATTTTCTACCTTTATGATATTGTTATGAACTTTCTCCATATCATTTTGTTCCAAGCCTATAATTGCAATATTGCAGAATTTTATAGCTCCCTCATATAAAAGAAGCGTAAGTTCCGCCGGTGATGCCGTAAGAACTTTATTTCTGTTATATTCTGCATATGCCTGATTTGCCTGATTAAATGCCATCCCTTAGTAACCTGTACCTTTCTTTAACGTCCATATGCCTGCACAACCAGATTTTGTGCAGACATATAAACTAATTATTTTTAAGAGAAATATCCTGAAAGTGAAGACTGTGTCTGATTAAGCTTAGCAAGTGCAGACTCCATCTTAGAGAATTTATTGTAATAATAATCTTCCCATGTACTTATCTCTGTCTCTTTATCAGAAATCTTAGTTGTATATGTTGAATACTCTGTAGCCATCTGCTTGTCATTGTATATTGTATAGATACTTCTCATACTTGTAGATGACATTCTCTTCGTCAAATCGCTGTAAAGATTTGATGCAAGCTGTGAGAAGAATGATATTGTTGTATCAGGGTCACTTGCAAGTGCAGCTTTTAACTTATCTTCATTAGCTGATGAAACTGAATCGTCTGAATTACCATCTATATGGAATACACCTTTTTCATTAGTACCTGAACTGAAATACCCCTGTGTCTTAATACCAAAGTTAGCTAATGAATAGCTCTTACCATTAATGCTGATTGATGATGACATAATCGTCTTCATAGCTGTAGATGCATTGCCAAGCGTTGAATCTTTTCTTAAAAGAGAATCTTTAATCTTCTTCTCCCACTCTTTGACTTCATCATCTGTCATCGCCTCTTTTTCATCGCTTGTAAGAGGTTCGTAGCCCTTGGAACTATCTGCATTGTAAGCTGTATCCATAGCTTTAATCAATTCATTATAATCTTTGAAGAAATCTTTAATCTGCTTATAGATACCATCTATATCTGTATCCGTTGTAATTGATACTGTTTCATTGCCTGTAAGTGCTGTTGCCTGGATTGTAAGACCATTAATTGAAAAATTATTAGTATTATTCTTAAATGTTGCACCATTTAATACAATCTCTGAATCGCTGCCTGTAATTCTTACCGCACCTGTTGAATCATCACCTGATGAGCTTACTATCTGCTTTGCAAATGCTGCCTTTGCATCTATTGCAGCATCTGAGTCAGACTTAATCTTTGCATTATCTGTATCAACTTCCGCGACAATCTTATCATATGCTGATGTATCTGTATCAGCTGCCGTTGCAGCAGCTGCACTTCCGTCATCTTTTATTGTAACATATGAAGCTGTATCTTCCATTGTTTTTTTATTAGTCTCATATGTTGTAATATTATTATTTAACGCATCAATTGATTTCTTTTCAGCATTATATTCTGTAAGCTTGCCATCTTTTTCAAGCTTATCTGTATCATATACAAGATTGCCACTGCTGTCTTTTACATCGTTGCCATCATCATCTTTTTTAACGTAATCTTTATATTTATCAGTAAAATCTGTCTGTTCTTTTGACAACTTTGCTTTTGCATTATCAATGCCAGCCCATGTATCGTCAGCTTCCATAGTATCTATAACTTTTTTAGCTGCATTGTACTTATCGGCATATGATTTTGCCCGGTCAGCATAATTGATTTTCTTGCTTTCATATGCAGACTGCTTGATAGCATCAAGTTCATCTGTGCTATAATTAGCCCACTTTGTATATTCAGCCATATCAGCTGAAAGATTACCCTCGCTGTCTTTTGTTGTATATATTCCAAGTCCTTTAAGTGCATTAAGACCATTCTGATTATTAGAAACTATTGAAAAATCATGGCTTTCACCTGACTTTGCTGCACTGATAAAGAATCTCTGGTTTTCGGAATCAAAGTTTGCATTAAGACCTGCTTCCTTTAATTCTGTGACAAACTTATTAATTGTCATATCACCTGATACCGCAATATCTCTTGTCTTACCATCAACAGTTACTGTCACTTTGCCATCTGACAAATCTCCAATTCCTTTAACATTGCTGAGTTTAGAACTTCCACTAAGCTTAGCATCTTTGCCGTTGTCATCAGTTCCGCTTATTTCGCCGCCTGTAAGATATCCTGTAGCTGCAAGCTTATTGACTTTAAGTGTCTGTGTACCATTTACAGCAGAAGAACTTGCTGTAACTTTGGCATATGAACTGTTTGAAACTGTGGCTGTTTTTAAATTATAATTTTTTGAAAATCTCATAGAAGACAATTTTCCTGTGTAAAAGCTGTAAATACTTTTATTCATAGTCTTCCAGCTTTCCTGCTTCCATGAAAGTTTTGTCTGTGCTTTTACAAGGTTATCCTTCTGTAATGTATATGATGATACCAAAGCACTTACGAGTGATTCAGTATCAAGACCTGATGATAATCCTGATAATCTTATTGGCATATTATACTCCTATCTGCACCTCCGTGTGCTTAAACAATCATTGTATACTTATCTCTTCTCATCAACAAGAATTCCGGCTATCTCCCACGCTTTTTCGAGCATCTTTAATGCCTTTTCAGATGGAATCTCTCTTATAACTTCATCTGTATCCCTGTCTTTAATTTTAATTGTTATTCTGTTAGTTGGCTCATTATAGCCGAATTCAGCAACAGTATTGCGGTTAATAATCTTATTAATCTCGCTCATGTCTTTCATTGTTGCCGCATTTTTCTCTGAATTGTCAGATGTCTGGCTGCTGCCCGTGTTATCTGACTGCTGGCTTGACTTTACTTCTGTCTGCTTATCCTGTGCTACGGCATCAGATGTCTCTACATTAGTTACAGGTGCCGGCTGGCTTGCAGCTGTGTTTGCCTGATAACTCTGTGCTGCTGTAACTCTGCTTATTGATTCCATTCCCATCTTAAATCCACCTCCGTGTGATAGATAATATCATATTTTCCTATGTGCTACGTTGTATATCGGAAAAATGAGTTTTATAATTAACCCGTTTTTCTATTTTTTTGCAAACAACTCTTTGATATTTTTTATATCTACAGACTGTGCCGCCTCCTTGTTGGCATTCTGAATCTGCATATATACTTCTTTTCTATAGATTGGAACTGATTTTGGTGCTGATATACCGATTTTAACCTGGTCGCCTTTTATCTCGATTATAGTAATCTCTATGTCGTCATTGATAATAACTGCCTCATCTTTTTTTCTTGATAATGCCAGCATCCTACTCACCATCCTTCTGTTTTTTTGCATCAAGTATATCGTAAATAGGAAATCTAACCTGATAATCTTCATTACCGGCAATGAGCTGCGTTCCTTTCATTGTATCCATATTTACTATTATTGGTGCTTTAAGATTGCATGCCATCTTTGTAAGGTCCGATGGAACTGTTATTGTGACATACACGGCAAGATATGCATTTTCTATATCTTCACCAAGTGATTTTATAAGTTCATCTTCCACTATAGGATCGTAATCTTCTTTTACAATTTCCGGTTTGATAATAGGAAGTGCAAGCGAAGGTTCTTCTGCTGACTGAAGCCACATTATTGTATTTTCTGATTCCTTTTCGGCATCAACAACTATCGTGAACTTTTTGAAATCTTCAAATCCTATTATTCCTTTTTCAAATGTTATTATTTTATCTTCTGTTGTATCAATTTCCCCAAACCATTTTGTCTGTATTTTCATGCTAAATCAAACCTTTCCTTAATTTTATAAGAAATCAAGCAATGTCTGCTGTATTACTTTGCTTGCCGCTGTAAGAGAAGCATTGTATACAAGCTGTGCTGCAGAATATCCAACTACAACTTCTTCAAGGTCAATATCTTCATTTTCTGATTTGAGATTTGTAAAGTTCGTTTTCTGTTCTGTAAGTCTGCTCTTTGTAAGATTAAGTCTTGTCATTCTGTTACCTGCATCTGCTTTTGCGAGCGATGCCTGTTCCTGATAACCCTGCATTGTACCGACACAATACTCAAAGCGGTTTTTCATCTCTTCTTTTGCAAGTTCATTCTGCTTTGTAAGACCTTCCTTTATAGAATTCAACTTGCTCTGTGAATCTTTATCACTGTAAATATCCTGTTTTAACATTCCCTCAACTTTTTCAAGCTGTGCTTCAATATCAATAACATTATTTACTGATGTAATCAAATCATCAATATCTCTTCCCAGATACATATTAAATACTTCGTTGGCTTCTGTATTAACTTTTAACTTCTGTGAGAAGTTGATATTATATTCAATATCTTCTGTTTTCTTTGTATATACAACACCTGCATTATCAGGATTGTTGTCAACACAGTCATAATACATTACAGGATTCAAATCACCTTTTGCAAAGTTATCTTTTCTGTATGTAAATGAAAATCCGTCAGAAGCATATAACTGCTTATATACATTTTCTCCAAGAAGAATCTCACCTGTCGCTGCATTAAATGCTGCCTCATCATCTCCCGGCTGATAATTGGAATCATTAACAGCTGCCGCCGCAATTTTAGTTCCGTCATTTAACTTGATTTCAAATGTGCCTGCATCAGAAACTTTTGTATATCCGATTCTTACTCTGTGAACATCTGCAACATTAGGTGTTATAACATTTCCTGTCGCTGCATCTGTCTTAACATTAAGATTAAGAATATCATCATTAGAATAAGCATTTGTATATACTGTCTTTAATTCTATGTTTTCTCTTGTAAACTCCTGTGTTATTGTAAAATCAGCTTTAGCTGCTGTCTCATCTGACTGATATGTGAGCGGTGTATCTGTCATATAACCTGAAAAGAGATATCTTCCTGCATATTCAACATCACCTTCCGCATAGTATGCATCGCGAAGTTTATTAAGGCTCTCTGCCAGTGTACTTCTTTCTGAAGGTGAATATGAGTCTGTCGCACCCTGTTCACAATAAGCATAAAGGTCTGTTATTACTGATACAGCTTCGTCTACAGCACCCTCTGTTGTCTTGAGCCACGAATCAGCATCAGGAATATTTTTATTAAGATACTGTGTAACCTGTTCAAGGCTTGAACGAAGACGTAATGCTCTGATTGCAATTACAGGATCCTCAGACGGCTTATTGATTTTTTTCTGTGTAGAAAGCTGTGTTTCAAGCGTATTTACCTGTTTTTTATTTACCTGGATATTGGCCATCGTACTGTTGACCATCATCTGATTAGTTATTCTCATCTATGCCGCTTCCTTTCTTTTATATTCCAGTCTGATTGATAAGCTTGTCATAAATCTGGTTCATGACTGACATCATCTTTGAGTTAAGATTATAAGCCTGCTGGTACTTTATCATATCCATAGCTTCTTCATCTGTATCAACACCCATTATTGAAAGTCTCTGGTTATGTATGCTTGTCTTCAAATCAGTATAATTCTTATACAGATTAACAGCCTTCTGTGAATCAATTGACATATCACTGACAATACTTTCAAGGAAATACGAGCCTGTGCCGCCTGCAAATATCTTTTCGCTCTGAAGCTTATTTAATTCTTCCATTATCTTTGCGTCTGACTCACCGTCATTCTGCTCTTTTTTAATTGCAAGCAAATCAGCATTTTTAAGAAGTTCAGGATTAACTGTTATATTTCCTGCTGACATTACTGTTGTATTTGGCTGCGTTACAAATAATGAAATTCCCTTGCTGCTTCCATCAGACGTGTAACCTGACTTCATTATCTTATTAACTGCATCAGAGAAAATTTTTGCAAATTCATTGAGCTGTGCCTGATAATAAGGAACACCTTTATATGAAACTGTCTTATCTGCCGCCGGTGCTGTCGTAAGTACAAGATTGCCATCTGAATCAGTAACATTGTTACCATCATCATCAGTTTCTATATTTTCATGCTCACCATTATTACCATCTCTTATATCTATTAGACCTTTTAAATGTCCGCTTAAAGATGTGCTGTACATATCAAACTTCTGTCCTGAATTCCACTGTACATCATAAAGGCCTTCTGCGTCTGAGTAATTCTTTTTATCAGTTCTTGCAACCGTTTCAAGTGTATTATAGCTGTATGATGAAACTAATGTCTGTCCGTTGATTCTTACTGAAAAATTAGATACATTATTTCCCATATCTTCTTCTGATGTCTCAAGATTGACAATCTCTGAAAGTTCATCAATCATGGCATTTCTCTTATCACGCAGATCATTTGCATTACCATAATTTGCTTCAATCTGGTTAATCTGTCTGTTAAGTGCAGCTATATTTTTTGCATATGAATTAATCTGCTGGACAGCATCTTTTATCTCGTTATTTGCATCGGCCTGAACATTTCTTAAATTTGTTGTAAGTGTGTTAAAATAATCTGCAAGGCTCTTTGCATTATTGATAAGCTGGTTCTTAGCTGATGTATCTCCAGGTGTAATTGTAAGCTGGTTTACGGCAGAAAAGAAATTTTTGTATTCCTGTGAATATCCGTTGAGTGTAAACTCATCAAGATAATCTTCAATCTGTCCCATATAACTTTCTTTTACTGAATACTGACCGTAATTTGCCATATTATTACGGTATTTTACATCATAGTAACTGTCTCGTATCTGGCTTATTTCTGTAACAACAACGCCGGAACCGATAGCACCGTATGTTGTATGTGTTCTTAAAGCATCCGCTGCCTGTGTACCTGCCTGCTGTTTTGTGTATCCTTTTGTATTAATATTAGATACATTGTGGCCTGTTATTGTTAATGACGTATTTGCCGCCTGTAATCCTGAATATGCGATTGTTAATCCAAAAAATGTTGATGCCATATTCTCACTTTTTCCTTTCCGCCATTATCATGAACCAAGTGCTGTAACTATATGTTCAAGCATCTCGCTTATTACATTGACATATCTTGATGAGGCATTGTATGCCTGCTGGTATTTTATCATTTTTTCAAGTTCTTCATCTGATGCAACGCCTTCTGACTGAAGTCTCTGGTCATCGTATCCGTCAACCATTGTCTGCTGGTGGTCTACATAATTATAAAGGACTTTTCCCACTGTCGAGAATTCTCCGATAAAGTTATTGTAATATGTGCTGAAATTGCCAACAGCATACATCTGCGGATTTATTGATGCGAAATCACCGTTCCATGCATCAATAAGTTCCTGACCCTTAGCCATATCTTCTTTTCCCTGAAGCGTTGTCATTGGAATCTTTGCTATATCCTGTTCTGCAACAGAATTCATAATTATATTTCCAAGCTTATATTCTGAACGGTCGCCTTTTTCATTCTGGTTATTATGAACATACATGTCATTACCATTAGCATCTTTCATCTTTATATAACGCTTTGTATTAAGTCTTCCAAAGATTTCTGTGCCGACTGTCTTATCTTCATCCATGCCATAATCTGTCTTATCCATGTCAAGCACAGTATAATTGTATGATGTTACGTCAGCCTTATTTTTTAAATCTTTATCGGTATAAAGAGGCTCTGATGATTCGTAGCTGTATGTTCCGTCGCCGTTATCAAAACCTTTTACTTCATTTTTATATTTATCATATAAAACAGCATCTGAAACAGTATAACTGTAGCTGTTTGGCATAATTTCGTTGCCATTTTCATCTGTCAAAGCTGTTGTAAGCTTCATGTCTTTCTCCGGGCAAAGAACATCATTTATCTTTGTCACAATACCGTTCATAAGCTTATCAACGCCCGCAAGAGCACTAAGGATAACCGATGGTTCTATGTACTTATTATAATATTCCTGCTTCTCCTGATATTTTGCATAATCTTTATCATAGGCCGCTTTTCCGTCCGCTGTTGTAAGATCATAATCAGCTTTATCAGGCTTTACCGGTATATCTGTATAATCGACTTCAATGCTTCCTCTTGCAAGAAGTATGCCTTTAAGTCCGCCCTTGTCTTTATCTGTCAATGCAGAATACAATTCTGTCTCCGGATATACATCTCTTTCAAATGCCGGCCATGTCGGAATAAGTAATGTCGAATCATCATTCGTTCTTGATGACATCTGCGTATATGACGACATTGTCACAAATGGAACTCCACCGGCATTTACATATATCTCTCCACCCTGCACTTCATAATATGAAATATCAATATACTCACTGAGTTCATCAAGTGCTTTATCTCTCTGGTCTCTCAAATCGTTGGCATTCTCAACACCTGTACCTTCAATCTTTGCAATCTGCTTATTCAGTGAAAAAATCTTCTCACCATAAGCATTGATTTTGTTAATTGCATTGGCAACATCTATGTTAAGAGTTTCCTGATAATCTTTAAGTCCTGAATAAATTGCATCAGACCTTGTCACAAGTGCTGACGCATTCTGTATGAGTGAAGAACGCTTTACAGTACTTGCTGGTTCTTTACTAAGTTCATTAATTGCCGTATACAGATTGTTCAATGCGTCCTGAAATGTTACGCCCTGAAGTTCTCCAAACTGGTCTTCAACTTCTTCAATAGCCTTGTACTGGTTTGAGTAATAACCAAGCCGGCCGTTTTCTGTCCGATATGCTTTATCTATAAATTCGTCTCTTATTCTTCTGATTTCGCTTATCCCAACACCAAGTCCGTATACAGATGCTGAAGGTGAAGCATAGCTTCCACCGATTCTAAGATAGTGTGTATCCCTGAATGCAATCTGCTGTCTTGTATAACCCTCTGTATTGATATTAGAAAGGTTGTGTGCCGTTGTATTTAATGCTGTCTGTGCTGATTTTAGGCCTGATGCACCAACAAACAGACTCGCCATTCCATTAGCCATAAATATCCTCCTGCCGGTATTGCTTATCCGTAAGCCGGGCATATACTCATCCGTGAGTATATAGAACTGCAGTATCCGCCAAATTCTTATTCTCATACAAGTAATGACTCTGGCTTACTGCCCACATAAATTAAGAAAGCTGCAAAGCAGCTTTTGAAATAATCTTTATAAATTTATATTAATCCGTTACTGCTTGGCGTCAAATCCTCCTGCCGTAGGATATGAATTATTCTGCTCGTATGCACCTTTACTATAATTACCCGTCTGTGGTGCAACCTTTGAATTCTTTGCAAGATTAAGCTCAAATTCAATCATATCCATCGACTCCTGCAATAACATCTTATTATTCTCATTAACTTTCATCAACTGATCAAGTGTTCTTTTCAGTTTCATATGAACATCCGTAAGAGCTTTTGCATCTTTGGGCTGTCCTGACAACATATCTACAATATTCTCAATCTTTATTCCTTTTCTAGGAATATTAAGAACATTGCATATATCTCCCACATTCTCATCCCTGAAAGCATCAAGTTTATTAATCTTATCAATGCTTCTTTGCTCAAGTCCAAGAATTTCCTGTAATCTTTCAACATTGCCATTAACAATGGCGGTGGTCTTTTCTTCGGAAAGCTTCAAAAGGCCCTGATATTCTGTATTTTCTTTATCCAACACATCTATAAGTGTCTCTATCAAACTCGCCATCTAATTCCACCGCCTAAAATACTAATGTTTCTGCATCTGCAATTATCTTATCAGCCACATCTTCTGAACTGACATTATATGTTCTGTTTGCAAACTGTGCCCTGAGGGCTTCTACTTTATCCATCCGGACATCTTCTGCCGCATTAACTGCTGACTTTGCTGTCTGATAGCTTTTAGCCGCATTTGAAATTTCAAGTTTATCACTGAACTCAGAACTGCCTGATGTTTTCTTAGCAGTATTCACTTTTGTGCTCGACTTGTAAATCTGGCTTACCGCATTATATGCATCTATACGCATGCTAACCGCCTCTCTTTCTTTTATCTTATGTGAAATGTATCGGCGTTTATTTTATTTTTCTTAACAGCAAAAATCAACTTTTTAAATTACGTTTTTATTTTCTGTCAAGATAACGCATTCTCGCTCTTGAATTCTTATCTTTTTCATCATCTTCTTCGTAATTTATGGCATACATGCTGCCAAGCTGGTTTGCAAGCGTGTTCTTACAAGCCTCGCAATATCTTCCAGATTTTATTGTCTTTCCACAATTTTCACATGGAATACCTATTGGGGAATCATCTGCAAAGCAGAGTCTCTCTTCACGAACCCACTTTTCAAGCTGTCTTACACTCACATCGCAGTCTTCTGAAATCTGATTCATCGTTGCCGAATGGTTTTCCTCTATATAGTCCTTTACAATATCAAACTTTTCCTCTAACTTTCTTACGCAGTCAGGGCAGAGATTCCTATATGAACCACCGATATAGTTATATAATCTTCCGCATCCTCTACAATTTCTTACATCCATAATTTTCCTCCTGTTCCGGCATCACGCCAAACCGCTGTTATTTTACCGGAAATATCCTATACCAGATATTGCATATCGCAACATTACCTCTCAGGACATTCCTCTTCCAATACAAAGGCATGCACCATATACCTTTTCTACCCCGTATTTTTTTAATACCGCAGCACATGCATCAAGCGTTGCACCTGTAGTATATATATCGTCTACCAATAGTATTTTCTTATATTTTACAACATTTTTGTCCGCAATAAAAGCATTTTCAAGATTTTTACTCCTGTCATGTCCCGAAATTTCTTTCATCGGAACTGTATTTTTATTTCTTTTAAGAAACTGTGTGTTAACCGTGACATGTATAATTTTTCCAAGTTCACACGCAATAATTTCTGCCTGATTGTACCCTCTTGCACGCTGTTTTTTTGCATACATAGGAACAGGAACAATCACATCAGGCGACCATATTTTTATAAGCATTCCCAGCTTGTCAGCCATCTGCGTGGCATACCACTTTCCATATTCCCGGCATCCTTTATATTTAAACCTGTATATTGACTGCTTTAATCCGTCTGAATACGAAAAAACAGCCGCCGATCTGTCAAATATATGTTTTGTCTTTGCACAGTCGTGGCAGTATTCTTTGTCATCAACATCTAATGGTTTTCCACATTTCAGGCAGCTTTCATCGCCGATATACACAATTTTTTTAACACACTCCCTGCATATTCCCTGTTGTCTTAATCCCGCCGGCAATGGTATCCCACATATGGGACACGCTGGCGGATATATGAAGTCCAGTGCTTTTCCACAAAATTTTTCCAGAATATTTATGCTTTTACCCCTTTCATTTAAACCACATTATCCAATTCATATATTTCTTTTATTCTTTCATCTAAAGACGAATAACGTCTCTGTTCAGACTCATTTTGTGCCATCTGATGAAAGCAGTTTTCATTTCCAACCATACATACACATTTTCTTGCCCTTGTAACCGCTGTATACAAAAGATTTTTGTTCATAAGCATCCTTGGGCCGGGATACATCGGAATAACAACCGCTGGATATTCACTTCCCTGCGATTTATGTACCGTAATTGCATATGCAAGTTCCAGCTCTTCAAGCTGTTTAAAATCATATTTCACAATACGCTCATCATCAAACTTTACAGTCATCTGCTCCATGAATGTATTAATCTCTGTAATTATTCCTGTATCACCGTTAAATACTCCGCTTCCGGCATCGTATGTCACTCCGTATTTACTCTTCTTTTCCCATTCCGTCTGGTAATTATTTTTAATCTGCATAACTTTATCTCCCTCACGGAATGTGACTTCGCCATACACTTTTTCCTGTTTTCCTGCCTGTGGCGGATTGAGATACTCCTGCATGATTTTATTGAGTCTTAATGAACCTGTTGCAGATTTTTTAGATGGCGTAAGTATCTGTATTTCATTAATTCCCGCACCGACATAATCCGGCAGTTTTTTCTTTACGAGTGTACATATTGCAGCTATTATCTCATCAGGTGTTTCGCGTCTTACAAAAAGAAAATCTTTACTGTATTTATTAAGAACGACCGGCTCACCTTTATTTATTTTATGTGCATTTATAACTATTTCACTCTCGGCTGCCTGTCGGAAAATCTTTTCAAGCCTTACAACCGGAAAACATCCTGATGCTATTATATCTTTTAATACATTTCCGGCACCGACACTCGGCAGCTGGTCGGTATCGCCAACAAGAATAAGTCTTGTTCCTACCGCAACTGCCTTTAAAAGCGAATTCATTATGCTTATATCAACCATTGACATTTCATCGACTATAATAGCATCTGTCTCAAGCGGATTTTCTTCATTTCTGTCAAAATTAGTTGCAAATGAACTTCCATTGGAATCTTCCTGCGGTCCTCCGCTTATCTCAAGCAATCTGTGTATTGTCTGGGCTTCCATTCCACAGGTTTCACTCATTCTTTTGGCTGCCCTTCCTGTCGGTGCTGCAAGCCTTATATCAAGCCCTTCCATCTGGAAATATCGGATTATGGTATTTATTGTTGTTGTTTTTCCGGTTCCCGGACCACCTGTTATAACGACAAGGCCATTTTGAACAGTCTTTTTCACTGCCTCTTTTTGAATTTCATCAAGCTCAATATTAAGACGCTGTTCAATTTTTTCAATTGATTCTTCCATTTCCTCATCGTTACATGAATAGCTTATATCCAAATCGCACAGTTTTCTTGCAACAGACGTTTCCATATAATAATAAATCGCAGCGTATACAAACTTTCTGTCGCCACTCTGTTTTACAACAACTTTTTTATCTACCGCAAGGTCCATTATATAACTTTCCATATTATCAAACTCTATCAAAAGAAGCGATTTGACATAGCTTTCAAGCTCATCCAACGGAAGATATACATGTCCCTGGCCTGCTGCCTGACATAAAACGTAAAAAATTCCGCTTTTAATTCTAAATGCCGAATCCACTTTTATTCCGGCTTTTGCTGCTATTTCATCTGCAATTTTAAAGCCTATACCATCAATATCATCAGCAAGACGGTAAGGATTTTCTTTTAGAATTGTATATATGTTTTGTCCGTATTTTGTGTAAATTTTGTTAGCTAACTTCATGCTTATGCCAAACTCCTGCATAAACATCATTGCACGACGCACATCTCTTTTATCCATAAGCTGTGCGGCAATATCCATTGCCTTTTTGATGCTGATTCCTTTAATCTCAGTAAGACGTTCCGGTTCTTCTTCCATAATGCGGAATGTATCATCACCGAATTTATTCACAATATTTTCGGCCATTTTTTCGCCAATGCCTTTAATCGCACCGGAACTAAGATAACGCTTCACCGATTTTGCATCGTCAGGCGCCCTGAATTCATATGATTTTATTTTAAATTGCATGTAATACACGGGATGTTTGACAAATTCACCCTGTGCGGCTATAAATTCACCTGCACTGATGTAACTTAATACACCAACGCAGGTTACTTCTTCACCATTATATGTAATATCAAACACCGTATATCCGTTATCTTCATTGCGGAAAATAATATTTTCAACAAATCCCTCAACGTATTTTACAGCTTCATATTCCAAAATAATTATACCTCACTAACTCCGTAGTTTCTCTTCATCTGTTCGTAAAGCTGCTGTGCAAGTCCAAGACCTTTTCCACCATTAGACTCTGTCATCTTGTCAGCTACCTGCTGAACTATCTCATCACCAAAATAACTTGAAAGTGTACTCATTCCCGAATCAGAATTATCAGTCATTCCAAAAAGTGACGAATACAGATTACTATCATCCGTATCACCGTCAACTTTTGTCATCTTTACCATTGACTTTAACATCTGTTCTAAGAAATAACTCTCGAAATCTTTGCAGACTTCCATGAGCTCATCATCTGTTGCTTTTGACAAATCTTTATTATTTATTTTATCTTCAAGTGAATTACCTGTACCGGATGCATATGTTCCATTAGTATAAATGGAATTAACATTACTGATAATATTATCCATAATAATTCTCCCTGCCGCTTATTATCTCTTCAAGTTGTTTGCCTGCTCCATCATTGTATCAGATGTTGTAATAGCCTTTGAACAAAGCTCATAAGCCCTCTGTGCTGTTATAAGATTAACCATCTCTGTAGCCACATTAACATTAGAGCTTTCAAGATAACCCTGCTTTAATTTACTCTTGCTTACAACTCCATCCTCTTCATTGATTGCTACGCCTGATGCATCACTTTCTGCAAGATATGAATTACCAACCTTTGTAAGTCCTGAAGGATTAGGAAACTGATATAATCCAATCTTTATTCCAATAGGCTGTGCATTGTTAGATTCGTCAGGATAACATATATTACCGTCTCCATCAACTGTAATCTTAGTTGACTGATACTGTGGGTCAAGAACAATAGGCTGTCCCTCTGAACTAAGAACCGGATAACCTTCTGCAGTACAAAGAACCGTTCCCTCAGTATCTACCGATAAGAAGAAATTACCATTTCTTGTATAATATACATTTCCATCAATATTTTCTATTGCAAAAAATCCCATTCCGTTTATAAGGAAATCTGTTGTACCATCCGTTGCATTTGCTGAACCCTGTGTGTAATGTGATGTTATTGATGATATTCTTGAACCAAGTCCAACCTGTGCACTTACCGGCTTATTTTCTCCATTAGCAGAAGTTGTCTTAGCCTGTAAATCCTGATATAAAAGTGACTTGAATTCAGCACTCTGTGACTTATATCCTATTGTATTAACATTTGCAAGGTTGTTTGCAATTACATCAACATTTGTCTGCTGTGCCATCATTCCTGATGCAGCTGAATATAATGATCTTACCATTCTGTCTGCCTTTCATCTAAACTTATAACTCAGAAATTGATACCATCTTACTCATCATCTCATCCATGGCATTGATGACCTTCTGACCGCTCTCATACTCTCTTGCGATACTAATCATCTCAACCATCTCTGAAACAACATTGATATTAGATGCTTCTTTAAATCCCTGATTAACTGTTGCAGTAACCTCATCTGCCTGTGTTGCACCATCTATGGCACGATAAAGATTCTCACCATACATTTCGAGATAATTATAATCTTCAAAATCTGTAAGAAGAAATGAATCTACATACTCATTATCAGCATATATCTCTCCTGTAGGTTCTACTGCTATATTAGTTGCATCTGTCGGAAGAACAATCGGCTCACCGCTCTCTCCCAACACATAATCACCATCCTTGGTAACCAGATAACCATCTGCGTTCATCTGAAAAGACCCATCCCTGGTATACATCGTTGATGTCTCCCCGGCTTTGTTTGTAAAGGAAATCGTAAAGAATCCCTTTCCTGACAATGCAAAATCGTATGTATTATCTGTTGTAACAAAAGAACCCTGCTCCCAATTACGATACGTTTCACCGATTTTTGCTCCAAGCGAAAGCTTGCCGATATTCTGATTTACATGACCCACTGTCGCATCTTTAATCTTAATGCCATAAACAGCATCAAAAGACTGCGTTGTGCATCCTTCCTTTTTATATCCTGTCGTTGTAGCATTCGCCAGATTGTTGGATACAACATCAAGTCTGTGCTGGCTGTTTACCATTCCCGTATAGGCAGTATATAAGCCTCTTACCATAACCTGACCTCCATCCTGATATTTTTAGTTCTCATCTCTGTAACCGGCAAGGAATTCTATGAACTTACCTGTACCGATTGCAACTGCTGTCATTGGATCCTCAGCAGTAACTGTATTAATACCTGTCTTTGCCTCAATTAAATCTTCAAGTCCTGAAAGAAGACTTCCACCGCCTGTAAGAACAATTCCTCTGTCGGCTATATCTGATGCAAGTTCCGGAGGTGTCTTTTCAAGGACACTGTGAACTGCTTCAACAATCTGTGAAGTTGCCTCTCTCAATGCTTCTTCTGTCTCTTCTGATGTCACTTCTACTGTCTTAGGAAGACCTGTTACAAGATTACGTCCTCTAACATTCATAGTTGTAACTTCTGCTCTTGGGTACGCTGAACCAATCTTTATCTTAATATCTTCGGCTGTTCTCTCACCGATAAGAAGATTGTGTTTCTTTCTCATGTATCTTACAAGTGCTTCATCAAAATCATCACCTGCAATCTTAATAGATGTACTTACAACAGTACCTCCGAGTGAGATAACTGCTATATCTGTAGTACCGCCACCGATATCAACAATCATATTACCACATGGTCTTGAAATATCAATTCCGGCACCGATTGCTGCTGCTATCGGCTCTTCAATAATTGCAACTTCTCTTGCTCCTGCCTGAAGTGTTGCATCCTCAACGGCTTTCTTTTCAACCTCAGTTACACCTGAAGGTACGCAAACGCTGATTCTAGGCTTCTTTAACATTCTTCTGCCTATAGCTTTCTGAATAAAATACTTGAGCATCTTCTCTGTTACTGTATAATCTGAAATAACACCCTGACGAAGAGGTCTTACGGCAACAATATTACCTGGTGTACGTCCAAGCATGAGACGTGCCTCTTCACCAATGGCCTTTATCTTATTAGTATCTCTGTCAAAAGCAACAACTGAAGGCTCCTTTAACACAACACCTTTTCCTTTTATATAAACCAGAATACTGGCTGTTCCCAAATCAATTCCTATATCTGTTGACAGCATGAAATTACTCCTTTCACTTTGTACTAAGCTGTTCAATATCCAATCATCCATAAATCTTCCGGCACAAACCACTGCCAAAGTACCACGCAATAAAGATTTTATGCCTAAATATCATTATATACAATAAAAAAAAAATTTAAAAGACTTATTTTAAATAAATTTATAATTTTTTTTAATATCTTTACTGTTTCTTAGTGCTTACATACTTCTTAATCTCTTCAAACGCCTCGCCAAACCTCTTAGATGAAGCAGATGGGAAGCTCTTTAAAAGTGATTTGTGAAGTTTACCGGCTTTCTCCTTTGCAGCGTCAAGTTCAAGACGAAGTCTTTCAACTTTCTGCTCCTGATTAGAAAAATATTCTATCTGCTTTGCAGTTGCCTTTTCCGTAAATGCTTCTTTTGCTTCCGCAAGTCTTTCTGATATTTCTGAAAGTTCTTTCTTTATCATAGACTCATAAGCAAGAAGCTTCTGGTAATCAAGTGCTTTCTTAAATGCAAATACTGTATCGGTCGCAGCAATCACAATTATAACCAGCAAAACTGCCGTAAGAATTCTTATGTCAAGTGAATCAATAAATTCTGCTATAGGCACATGGATTACCATAACAAGCACAACTGACAAAAATCCCCAGAAAAGCGATGATTTCAGGCATATATATCCATGAATGTTAAACTTTTTGTCACTGTAATCCCAATATTTCATATTAAATATAGCTTCCATTGCAGCACCTGTTACGTATTCAAGTGCAGTAGCCGCAATCATGCCGCATATATATACAAGAACTGCATTATCAGCAACCATCAGCGTCGAAATTATAATTGTCAAAGCCCCAAAACCATATAATGGAAGCATAGGACCTTTTAAAAATCCTCTGTTTGTAAGCTTTCTTTTGCTCACAGAAACTATAGTTGATTCAATGCACCACCCGAGAAAGCTGTATATAAAAAAGAATGCCAGCCATCTCTCAATTGTATAATACCCTTCCATCAAAATCTCCTTAAATAAACTGATAAGAGCCGGATGCAGGAAGTCTGTCCCACATCCGGCTCTTATTATTATACATTACCGTAATGTTATTTTACAATTGTTTTTATAAATATTTTTTTAATAATTCTGCTTTATCTGTCTTTTCCCATGGAAGATCAAGATCCGGACGACCAAAATGACCATAAGCTGCAGTCTGCTTGTAGATAGGACGTCTTAAATCAAGCATCTTGATAATTCCTGCCGGTCTTAAATCAAAGTTTTCTCTGATAAGCTCAACAATCTTATCTTCTGAAAGCTTGCCGGTTCCAAATGTATCAACCATGATTGATGTAGGTTGTGCAACACCAATTGCATATGAGAGCTGGATTTCGCATCTGTCAGCTATTCCTGCTGCAACGATATTCTTTGCAACATAACGTGCTGCATAAGCTGCCGAACGGTCAACCTTTGTGCAGTCCTTTCCTGAGAAAGCTCCGCCGCCGTGTCTTGCAACACCGCCGTAAGTATCAACGATAATCTTACGTCCTGTAAGACCGCTGTCGCCGTTAGGTCCGCCGATTACGAATCTTCCTGTAGGATTAATGAAAATCTTTGTATTTTCGTCTATCATTGCAGGATCAACAACCGCATCAATTACATATTTCTTGATATCTTCATGAATCTGTTCCTGTGAAATTTCAGGTGCATGCTGTGAAGAAACAACAATAGCATCAAGCTTGACTGGTTTGTTATTTTCATCATATTCTACAGTAACCTGTGTCTTTCCGTCAGGTCTTAAATATGAAAGAGGTCCGTTCTTTCTTACAGCTGTAAGCTGTCTTGCAAGTTTCTGTGCAAGTGCAGCTGAATATGGCATATATTCCGGTGTCTCATTAGTTGCATAACCAAACATCATACCCTGATCACCGGCACCGATTGCATCAATCGCAGCGTCATCTTCTTCACCATTTTTTGCTTCAAGTGCTTTATCAACACCCATTGCAATATCTGCAGACTGCTTGTCAAGTGCAACCATAACTGCACATGTATTTCCGTCAAATCCCTTTTCTGAGCTGTCATATCCGATTGTTGTAACTGTGTTACGTACAATCTGAGGAATGTCGATATTTGCCTTTGTTGTAATCTCACCCATAACCATTACAAATCCTGTATTTGTAAGTGTCTCGCAGGCTACTCTTGAATATGGGTCCTGCTCATATAAAGCGTCAAGTATTGCATCTGATACCTGGTCACAGATTTTATCAGGATGTCCTTCAGTAACAGATTCTGATGTAAATAATCTTCTTTCCATAATAATTCCTTTCTTCATAAAAATTAATTGTATATGTGGTTACATTAATTAAAACATAACGAAAAAAAAGAGCCCTCGTAAAAGGACCCGCAATCTTCAAGACTCGAAATCCTCTTATTGTTCGAACTTCCGGTATAATCCGGATATCTTCGCTCAGGTTGGCACCTTCCTTGCAACAGTTCAATCATCAAATCACTGCCATTGCCTACGGGGTTGCCGGGCTTCACAGACCCTATGTGTCTCCGCCACTCTAAATAAGGGATGTAATATCATAAAGCATACCGCTACATGATACTCACTCGTTATATTTTTATTTCAAATGAATATTACACAATTAATACTTACTAGTCAAGTGTTTTTACCGAAATATATTTTATTTTATAAAATTGACAATTTGCCCCATTTTTTCTATAATAAAATCATATTCAAATGCCGATATTATTTTATATCTAAACGGGGGTATTTTAATTATGTCAGATAATAATTCATCATCTAATAACATACATACAAAGACAGTGTTTATTTTTGATGCCGATGACGGAATGACTCTTTCTAAAGATGTCCTTAACAGCGATGGCTCTCTTATTGCTGCATCTGGCACAAAGCTTGATATGGATATGATTGCAAAGATTTCTGCAAACCATATCCTTGAAATCGAGATTATTGATAAAGATTACACCGAACCTGTAAGACCTGTCGAGAATGACAATTCTACATATTACGAAAAGGTAAGAAACAGCAAAGAATTCAAAGCTTTCTGTAAAGAATACAATGAAGGAATTTCTGATTTAAAATCACAGTTAAATGATATTGTAAACCGTAATGCAGATGTTGACGTGGATGAACTTCTTACTTATCCCCTTTCTCTCATGAATACATATTCAAACAAACTTCAGATGTTTGACATGCTGCACAGTTTACGCCAGTTTGACGACCTTACTTATGCCCATAGCGTAAATGTTGCACTTGTTGCATCTATTATAGGTGAATGGCTCGGTTATTCCGAAGAAGATGTGCATGTTCTTACACTGTGTGGTCTTTTGCATGATATAGGCAAAGTCCGTATCCCTAGGAAAATTCTTGAAAAACCAGGCAAGCTTACACCTACTGAATTTGAGGTTATGAAAGCCCATGTAAACGAAGGTTATGATATTATAAAAGATAAAGATATCGACTCAAGAGTTAAAGAAGCGTGTCTGCTTCATCATGAAAAATGTGATGGTACAGGCTATCCTTTTGGACTTACAAGCGAAAAGATTCCTGATTTTGCAAAAATAATTGCAATTGCCGACATTTATGACGCAATGACATCAGACAGAGTTTACAGAAGTGCTGTATGTCCTTTTACAGTTATACATCTTATGGAACAAGAGTGTTTTTCAACACTTGATCCTAAATTTGCACTTCCATTCTTTAAAAATGTTGCATCATCATACATTCACAACAATGTCAAACTTTCAAATGGCGAGACAGGTGAAGTTGTACTCATTAACGACAGAAGTTTAAGCAGACCGGTTATACGTTGCAAAGATAAATTTATTGATTTATCTGCAGCACCTGATTTAACTATAACAGCCATTCTTTAATCTATATTTTCAAAACGCTTTGAGGTCATATTTGTCTTAATTTTTGAATATGATATACAAACAAATATGCAGGGGTTTTGATTGAAAGGTTATATCGAAGAACGGGCTATAAAAACTGCTGAATATATTATCGAAACAAAAGCTACCGTCCGTCAGACGGCAAGAAAATTCGGTGTCAGCAAAAGCACTGTTCACAAAGATGTCACTTCAAGATTAGCACGTATTAATCCCTCACTCGCAAGTGAGGCAAGAAAGGTTCTTGACATTAACAAACAGGAACGACACATACGAGGTGGTCTTGCAACCAAAGAAAAATATCTTCATGAACACAATTTACATACGTCAAAAAATATTTGATTTTTTAATAATAGAGACAGCCATTATATAAGCCATAAATTTATCTGCTTATATATGGTTGTCTTTTTATATAACAGCTCATAATATTTATGATATTCTTTCTTGACTTTTTTATTTGCAGTGAACTATAATCTTCTTTGTGGGATTTTTCCGCATATTTATTTTTAATATTATTTTATGAAAACGAGGTGAGATCATGACTGACGACAGTTACGGGCGAAGTAGCATCATTGTCTGCAAAAATCAGAAGAATTCATATAAGAATATAGATTTTAAACCCGGCACTTTTGTCATGGCGGGTCTCATTTTAAGTCTATAGATTTCTTCATTTCTAAATATGAAAAACTTTCATAAATCCGGTTATCTGCATCGGATTTTTTTCTCCTGCTTTTTCTGGCAATGATTTTCATGTCCGGTCGCTACAGACTATTTCTAACTGAATATGAAAGGAGATTGTGATGGAAGAAAAAGACATCGTAAACACAACTGCTGAGGAACTTTCTTCAGCAAAACCTGACTACGAAAAGGAAATCGCTTCTATTATCAGAAGCAACGCATCCCCTGCACAGATTAAAGACAAGCTGCTTGATTATCATGAAAATGATATTGCCGCTGCACTTGACAGCATGAGCATATCAGAAAGACAGAGATTATACAGGCTGCTTAATATTGACGAGCTTTCAGATATATTTGAATATGTTGACGAAGACAATATTCCGACATATTTCAAGGAGCTCGATATCAAGAAGAAAGCTGCTGTTGTATCCGAAATGGACGCTGACAAAGCAGTTTTTGTTCTCCAGCATCTTGATAAAAAAACACGCGATGATTTAATCGAGCTTATAGGTAATGATGCAAGACGTGACATTGCTCTTATCTCTTCATTTGACGATGACCAGATAGGCAGCAAAATGACAACAAATTTCGTTTTAATCCACTCTACACTTACAATTAAACAGGCTATGCGTGAGCTTGTAAATCAGGCCGCCGAAAATGATAATATTTCTACAATCTATGTTGAAGATGAAAATGATGTTTTCTGTGGTGCCATAAGCCTTAATGAGCTTATCATCGCCAGAGCTGATATGCCGCTCTCAGATTTAATTGTAACGTCATATCCTTTCGTCTATGCCAAAGAAGATATTGACGATTGTATCGAATGGATTAAAGATTACTCAGAGGATTCTATTCCTGCACTCGATGAAAATAACAGGCTTTTAGGAGTTATAACCGCACAGGATATTGTTAAAGTCGTTGATGATGAAATGGGTGAAGATTACGCCATGCTTGCCGGTCTTACTTCTGAAGAGGACTTGCATGAGCCGCTAAAACAGAGTATCAAAAAACGTCTGCCATGGCTGATTATACTTCTCGGTCTCGGACTTGTTGTTTCATCTGTTGTAGGAATGTTTGAAACTGTAGTTGCCCAGCTTACTATTGTTATGTGTTTCCAGTCACTTATACTTGATATGGCCGGAAATGTAGGTACGCAGTCACTCGCTGTTACTATCCGTGTTCTCATGGATGAAGATCTGACTGCCAGACAAAAATTCGAACTTGTGTTTAAGGAAGGCCGCGTTGGTCTTATCAACGGACTGATTCTCGGCATATTATCACTTGTATGCATTGGCAGCTATATCCACTTTTTTAAGGGTGCATCAATACTGTTTTCATTCAGCATCTCACTCTGTATCGGTGCTGCACTTATGCTTGCAATGCTTATATCAAGCCTTGTGGGAACACTTATACCTATGTTTTTCAAAAAAATCCATATCGACCCGGCAGTTGCTTCAGGTCCGCTTATCACAACAGTAAACGACCTTGTTGCCGTCGTGACATACTATGGACTCGCATGGATTTTCTTAATAGAAATCATGCATTTTTAAATATACATCTGCACAAAATATGCCATCTGTAACATTGATGTGCAAAACTTACAAAAAGCTTCACTGTCCGTGAGAATTGCTTTATTCACGGATGCGAAGCTTTTTATCTTTTCTTTATGCTGTTTTTCCTGCTCTCTCAAGTCGTTTTTTACAATACATAAATGCTGGGAACAAGAATATGTCCGCTGCAATCCATGCGAGCGGATTTGCAAGACACGCACCGCTATATCCCATAACCGGAACCAGCATAACTGCTGCAAATGTTCTTGCCGCCATCTCAAACACTCCCGCAAGTATTGCAAATGTTGAAAATCCCATACCCTGTATGCAAAATCTTATTACATTGACAAATGTAAGCGGTATATAGAACAATGCCGAATATACAATAAACTGATGTGTCAGTCTTATTATCTCTGTCTCTGATGCTGCCACAAACAGAAGTGCAATGTAACTTGCAAAGAAATATAAAAGAACAAATGCAACAATGCTGTATATAATTCCTATTATTCCCGCAGCCTTAATTCCCTTTCCGAGACGCTCCGTTTTGCCTGCTCCTACGTTCTGACCGCCATATGTTGCCATCGTCGAACCGAGTGCATCAAACGGACAACATGTAAATGTAAATATCTTTGAGCCTGCTGTCATTGCTGCAACATAGACTGAACCAAGCGTATTAACTGCTGCCTGAAGAATTACACTTCCTATTGCAGTGATTGAATACTGCAGTCCCATAGGAATTCCATTTATGCAAAGATTCTTAACATAAACCTTTTTAAACTTCTTCTCCTGCTTCTGGAATTTCAGTATATCATATTTTTTATTCATATAAACATAACATGCCACACCTGATATAAGCTGTGATATGTCTGTCGCCCATGCAGCCCCGGCAACCCCCATTTTAAATACAAGAATAAATACAAAATCAAGTATTATATTTATAACTGCCGAAACGACAAGAAAATATACAGGTGTCTTGCTGTCACCAAGTGAACGGATTACACCGGAAACCATATTATAAAGGAAAACTGTTGGTATTCCCGCAAATATTACAACAATATATGCATATGCATGCTCATAAATATTGGAAGGTGTCCTTAAAAGTGTAAGTATACCGCGGCAGCCCACAACTGATGCGACCGTCAGCACAACCGAAAATATAATGCTGCAAATATATCCATTGTATACATACTTTCTGAGTTCCGAATATTTGCCTGCTCCAAACTGCTGTGCAACAGGAATCGCAAATCCGTTACATACTCCCATGCAGAAACCAATAATCATAAAGTTAATGCACGCCGTAGCTCCAACGCCCGCAAGTGCATCTACGCCTAATGTTTTTCCAACAATCATTGTGTCCACCAGATTGTAAAACTGCTGGAAAAGCATTCCCATAAGCATAGGAATCGCAAATCCAAGAATCAGTTTCATCGGCGAACCTTTTGTCATGTCTTTAACCATGTGTATCCTCCTGATTTTCGTGTTCTTTTATACATTTAAGAAATTCTTTTCCGTATCTTTCGTATTTATTTTCACCAACACCGTTTACATTAAGCATTTCTGCTTTTGTATGTGGTCTTTTTATGCACATATCAGTAAGTGCCTTATCTGAAAAGACTATATATGGCGGCACATTTTCATTTCGTGCAATATCAATTCTTAACATACGCAGTCTTTCAAACAGCATAAGGCCGTCTGCATCGAGGCTTTTTGGTGTACGCTTTTCTTTTTTGAATTCTTCTTTTCGTTCCGACCATTTCATAATAAGATGCTCTTCACCTGATATCAGCATATCTGAAGTTTCTGTAAGTTTAAGAATTCTGTACATATCATCCGTTTCCCTAAGATACCCATCAAGCAGCATCTTGTCAATAACGCCTTTTATAAAGCTTTCACTCATCTGACGACACATTCCGAATGTCGAATACCTGTCAACTCCGTAACTTCTTAGTTTTGCCTTATTTTCACCGCGAATCGTCCCTGTTATTACCGATGTTCCAAATCTTTCATGACACTCTTTTATTGTCTTAATAATAACTGAAGCTGTATTTGTTACATCCTTTTCTTCAAATACTGCAGAACAGTTGCTGCAGTTGCCACAGTCATCTTTTCCTGAATACTCGCCAAAATAGTTTAGCATGTATTCTCTCAGACACTCTTTTGTACTGCAGTAGTAACGCATTTTTTTCAATCTGCGTATATCATTGTCATGTACAGCTTTTCTTTCCTCTTCAGTAAATTCGTTATTTTCCCCTTTATTTTCGATGAGGAATTCGTTGATAATAACATCCTGCGGCGAAAAAAGCAATATACATTCTGCAGGTTCTCCATCACGGCCGGCTCTTCCCGCTTCCTGATAATAATTTTCTATACACTGAGGCATATTATAATGAAGCACATATCTTACATTTGACTTGTCTATACCCATGCCAAACGCATTTGTTGCCACAATTACCGGTTTTTCATCATATATGAAATCTTCCTGATTGGCTTTTCTCATATCATTATCAAGCCCGGCGTGATACCTTGTAACTGCAATTCCATTTTTAGCAAGCATCGCATATACTTTGTCAACATTTTTTCTTGTGGCACAATATATTATTCCACTGTCATCCCTGTGAGAAAGCACATAATTAAGCACTTCTGCATCCTTATTATTCGGCTGACGCACTTCAAAATACAGGTTACTCCTGTCAAATCCGGTCACCTTTATAAAAGGATTATTCAGTCCCAGCACGCATACAATATCATCTTTTACTGCCTGCGTTGCTGTTGCTGTAAATGCACTTACAACAGGTCTTTTAGGCAGCATTTTTATAAGATTCACTATTTTAAGATAGCTTGGCCTGAAATCCTGTCCCCACTGTGAGATGCAGTGTGCCTCATCTATCGTAATCATCGAAATATCGGCATTAAGCACAAATTCAAGAAATCTGTTGGTTTCAAGTCTTTCCGGTGCTACATAGACTATTTTGTATCTGCCACACATCGCATTATAAAGTGCTTTCGTAATCTGGTTTTCGGTGAGGGCACTGTTTATGTATGCTGCATGAACCCCTGCCTCGTTCAATGCTTTTACCTGGTCTATCATAAGTGAAATAAGCGGAGATACTACTATTGTTATGCCTGGAAGCAATAACGCCGGAAGCTGGTAACATATTGACTTACCTGCTCCTGTAGGCATTATTCCACAGACATCGCGTCCCAGAAGTATGTTATCCACAATTTCCTCCTGCCCCGTCCTGAATGAATCATATCCAAAGACTTTTCGCAGTACATCTTTTTTTCTGTTTTTCATATCCGCCATTCCTGCCATTGTTTATCTCCGCTAACTACTGTTTTGTGTCTCCGATAGATTATCGCTTTATCGCAAAGTATGCAAGTATTTTTTCTTAATAAATTTGATATTGATGCACTTTTAATCATTGCTAATTTTCACTATTTATGATACGATATTTTAAATATTTTTTAAAAACAAAAGGAGTTATTTATTATTATGGGGTCAGAGAAAAAAATTCCGTACAAAATTTATCTTAAAGAGGATGAGCTGCCAAAATCATGGTACAACGTACGTGCCGATATGAAAAATAAACCGGCTCCGCTCCTCAATCCAGCAACTTTAAAGCCAATGACAGCAGATGATTTGAAAGCTGTATTTTGTGATGAATTAATCGCACAGGAACTTGACGAAACTAATGCATATATTCCTATTCCTGAAGAAATCGTTGATTTCTACAAGATGTATCGTCCGTCACCTCTTGTCCGTGCATATTGTCTTGAGAAAAAATTGCAGACACCTGCTAAGATTTACTATAAATTTGAAGGCAATAACACAAGCGGAAGCCACAAACTTAACTCTGCTATCGCACAGGCTTATTATGCAAAAAAGCAGGGGCTTAAAGGTGTTACAACAGAGACCGGTGCCGGTCAGTGGGGTACTGCACTTTCTATGGCATGCTCTTATTTCGGACTTGACTGTCAGGTTTATATGGTAAAAGTTTCTTACGAACAGAAGCCATTCAGACGTGAAGTTATGCGTACATACGGAGCAAAAGTTACTCCTTCTCCAAGCACAACTACAGAAGTCGGAAAGAAGATTCTTGCTGAACATCCCGGCACAACAGGAAGTCTCGGATGTGCAATCTCTGAGGCAGTCGAAGCCGAATCACGCCAGGAAGGTTACCGCTATGTTCTCGGAAGCGTTCTCAATCAGGTACTTCTCCACCAGACTGTAATCGGTCTTGAGACTAAAGCTGCTCTTGAAAAATATGATATTGTTCCTGATATTATCATCGGATGTGCCGGTGGCGGCTCAAACCTCGGCGGTCTTATTTCTCCATTTGCCGGTGAAATGCTCCGCGGTGAACATGACTATCAGATTATTGCGGTTGAACCTGCATCATGCCCAAGTCTTACAAGAGGCGTGTTTGCATATGATTTCTGCGATACAGGAAAGGTATGCCCTCTTGCTAAGATGTATACACTCGGAAGCGGATTTATCCCTTCTGCCAACCACGCCGGCGGATTACGCTACCACGGTATGAGCCCTGTTGTTTCACAGCTCTACCATGACGGAATTATCGAGGCAAGAAGTGTAGAACAGACTTCTGTATTTGAGGCAGCTGAACAGTTCGCAAGAGTTGAAGGCATTCTTCCAGCTCCTGAAAGCAGCCACGCAATCCGTGTTGCAATCGACGAAGCTCTCAAATGCAAGGAAACAGGCGAAGAAAAGACTATTGTATTTGGTCTTACAGGCACAGGTTACTTCGACATGGTTGCTTACGAAAAGTTCAATAACGGCGAAATGACAGACTACATTCCGACTGACGAAGATTTAAAGCCTGGCTTTGACGGAATTCCAAAATTTCCCGGAAATGAATTTTAATATTTTATAGATATTTATAAAATTTTTTAGTATTACAGTACAACACACGTTGGTTAAATAATCCAATTTAATAAATGTCCTGTAAAATTAAGCGGATGAAAAACGATAACTAACTGAAGATTTCCTTCTGATTCGTTTTTCATCCGCTGTTTTTATTGTCTTTCTTTTTTTAATGTCGTAATTTCCTTATGTCCCGGATAAATCAGATAATTTCCGTCTATATCTTTTAAACGCTGTAAAGACTTAATCATATCTTCTTCATTTCCGCCCGGCAGACTTGTCTTTCCGTGTCCTCCCGCAAGCATGGTATCACCCGTAAAAATTATGCCTTTTATATTATCCGGTTCATTTGAATCACCAACCTGATATATTGTATTTTCAGCATCCATATATTTGGCAGCTGTATCTTTGTTTTCATCTGTTCTGTGTCCCGTGCTGTTTTTAAAATCAATCTTAAATGCAGCCGAACCCGGTGTGTGTCCCGGTAAAATCATGGTTTCAAATCTTATATCATCAAGCCAGATTTCATCACCCTCTCCTAATAAAACAGATGGATATACGGCTTTATACGGCACTTCAACATATGGTCTTTCATTTATCAGTTCTTCATCAAGAAGACGCGGTGCATCAATCCTGCTGATAACTACAGGAATATTATACTTTTCTTTCAAAGCACCAAGTGCAAGTATGTGGTCCGTATGCCCATGCGTCACCAGAATATACTGTGGCTTCAGCCCATTTTTACTGATATTATCAATGATCTTTTCTGCATCATCCGCCGGGTCAATAATCAGGCAGTTATTCGTCCTGATATTGTATACAATATAACAATTAGTAAAACATGCACCAAGAACAAGCCTTATTATGCCGATATTATCTGATAGCACTGCATCGCTGATATCTTCCTTTACATAACCTGCAAATTTTGCTTTTTCTATCTTTTCTATTGTATCGTTATTTGCATGTTCTTTTAGTTTTTCAGTCACTTTACTAAATGCCGCCTCTTTTTCACCATAAGAGAGCTGCAACTCATATTCTAACGGCAGCCATGTTCTTATATCAGCCTCGTTATGCTGGATAACCGCCTCCATCCTGTCAAGTGCCTTATACAGTTTGGCTTCAGTTGTAACCTGCTCTTCCATCTCTTTAAACAGTTCATGAAGTTCTTTTTTATACGGCTTTGGCAGTTCATCTATCCAATTTTCAACTATTTTCTCTTCTTTAAGGCTGTCTTTTTCTTTCTTTTCAAATGTCGGAATGTCGCCTGTGAACGCCTCCCCGATATCGTGAAACATACACATTCGGATTACCTTATCTATGTCTGCATCTTTAAACTCATCCTTCATAAAATAAGCCATAAGTGTAAGCCTGTAACAGTGCTCAGCAACACTTTCACGTCTTCCAGATGAAAGCCATGAATGTCTTGTATTATTTTTTAGTTTTTCAGTCAGATGCATTATTTCAAAATATTTTTCAAGATTCATAATACTTCTCCCTTTTGATTAATCTGTTGAAATGTTATGTGTTTGATGATTTTTATAAATTTATATAACATGCTGTGATTCCAGATATGCAAGGAAGCCTTCACAGCCTTCCACAACATCCCTATATGTATCAACGAAATTGCCTGAATACCACGGGTCAGCAATACTGCTGCCTTTGCGGTCTGTATAATCCAGAAGAAGCTTTATTTTGTTATCTGTGTCAGGCCCTGTAATTCTTATTGTATTGCGTATATTGCTGCTGTCCGCACACAAAAGATAATCATAGTAATTGTAATCCTGCTTTGTGACCTGTCGTGCCCGCTTGCTGCTGAAATTGGTATACGCAGTCTTTCCAATTCCGTGTTTTTTTAGTTCTGCCTGTGCCTGCGGATATATAGAATTGCCTTTGCCATTCCATATCTCCTCAGTCGATGTCGCCGCCGATGCTATATCAAATTTATCTTTTATGCCACGCTTCTCAACCATGTCTTTTAAAATAAATTCAGACATCGGTGAGCGGCAGATATTGCCGTGGCAAATAAATAAAATCTTGATTTTTCCCATATTTCCTGTATTTTCGGGCTTTTCAAGCCTTTTTACCTTTCTTCATTTTTCACTTATTCTGGCATATTTTGGCATATCTTTGCATATTTTTGTCATCAATTTTGGTAAAAACTTTGGTAAATTTCAAGTCTGTACCAAAGGCAAATCTGCCATTGGGAATCGACAGGTAAGAAATTGGGGATTAAGATAAATACTGGCATTCAGCCATTTTTCTCTCATTTTCATCAGGTCATTATGAATTGATTGCTTTTTGAAAATCTTCCTGTGCATCCTGAAATTTAACATGAGTATAGGTATTCATCGTAACACTGATATCCGAGTGTCCCATAATATACTGAAGCATCTTCGGATTCATTCCCGACTTAGCCATATTAGAACAAAACGTATGACGACACACATGCGGTGTGATTGGCGGCATCTGAACCTTATATATGCTATTGTACTTTTCCCGAATATGCTGGAAATACTTTTCCCAATGTAATGCCACCATAGGCATATCATTCTTATCAAGGAATAAAAATCCTGTCATTCCATCAACCATCGGTTCAACTTTGGGATTGACCCTGTCCTTAAGTATTCTCTTAAAACAAGCCACCACCTCATCAGACATTGGAACATATCTCTCGCCGCTTTCTGTCTTAGGCTTTTCAATGATATACTGCATCTGACTTGTTCTCTGTAATTGATGATTTACCCGTATTCTTTTGTTTTTAAAATCCAAATCTGATTTTGTAAGCCCACAGAACTCTGATATACGAAGTCCTGTGTTAAAGAGGACAAATATTGCATCATAGTACTTGCAGAAATGCGCATCTTCTTTTATGAATCTTAGAAATTCCCGCTCCTGCTTTCTTGTGACAGCCTCTCTTCTCACACTATCATTCACAATCACATTGACTAGTTCAAAGCCAAATGGATTTTTGCGAATCAAGTCATCTTCTTCTGCCATCTGAAATGCCGGTCTTAATACTCCTCGGATAGTATGAATTGAACTATAACCTTTTCCATCTACCCTCTGAAGCTTGATCAACCATGCTTTCGCATCCGATAATTTCACTTTATCGATTCTTTTTTTGCCAAAATCATCTTTTTTCAGCAGATTAATTACCGTCTTATAACCAGCATAAGTACTCTGTCTGACCCCTATTTTAAGGCTCACATATTTCTCCACTAATTCTAGAACTGTAAGCCCTCCACCTCTTGGAACAAGTCCATTAAACATATCCTGTTCCAGCTGTTTTTCCTTTTCTCTTAAAGAAAGCTCCATTTTCTTTCCTTTAGGTATAGGATCATTATGGTCCAAACGCCAACTATATAAATTTCCTTCATTTCCATGAATATCCACATATCTAAAACGATAACGTCCATCTGCTCTCTGGTACTCTCCTTCGTGAAGAATTCTATTGCGATTATCTCGTCTTTTCTCACTCATAGCTTTGTCTCCTTTCAAAAAAGAGAGCCCTAGCGTGGTTATTGTACCACATTTGTGCCCCCTTTTCTACTACTTTACATATTAAATTGCAGTTGACTCTGCCAGAAATTGTTCAAATTGCTCTTTCTTAAATAAAACTTTGTTTCCTACTAACAAATAAAACTCCCCATTTGGATGGATATCTACAATTTGTCTAAGCCTCTTTTCACCAATGTGATAAAACTGTGCCGCTTCAGTTACAGAAAGCAAATATCGCTTCCATATAGGAATATCTATACTCTGATTCTCTAATTCATTTTCATCATCCATCATATTCTCCAATCTGCAGCTGTCTGACTAACATCGCATCAACCTTTTTTATTGCATCTGTGCTGACAATCATCCCAGCGGTCTGTATTATCTGTTCCTCATTTATTGTGACCAGCTGCTCTGGTAAAAACATTGTTGTATGTCTTAAAAATCCTTTAATTTCTGAAGGCTCAATATTAAAATGTATTGGAATATAATCCTTTCTCATCTTAGTTGTCCCCGGTATAACTGTATATACAGGTGATTTTCCGTTTGCTTTGTCGCAACTTATTACAATACATGGTCTCCTTCCAGCTTGTATGTGCTTGAGTCCATTTTTCAATTCAGCCCACACAATCATATTTCTCTTTATCTTCACTGCATATCACCTCTCTTTGGCGGAATATACAAGTCTACCTTGGGTTCCTTCTCATCTACACTAAATAATCTAAACCCAGCTTCCCTTACCACTCCAATTTTTAAATAAGAATCTGCTATTCCGTCTGAAATAGCATCGAGATTTGCTACAATAAGTGCATCTGCCTTTCCTGCTCTCATATATCTTATTGTCCTATAAAACACCTCATCACTTAATCTTCGTCCAAAAATTCCTCTCCGGAATACTTTCATAGGAATAAGATTGTTATTGTCAGCAAATTCCATAATTCGTTTCAACTGCTTATTTTCCTTTTTCTCTGCTGCAATACAGTCATGTTCCTCATCAGAAGACAACATCACAACACACTTTATCGGCTGTATGGTCAGTGGCTTTTTCTTTCTTCCTGCTCTCCTCATTTCAAACCACTTCCTTTCTTGCCTCTAAGCCTTCAATGAAAATCAAACATGTAGACATTGCATATTCTCTATCATTCGGTTTAAGCATCTGCAATTTATCTTCCAATACAGACATCTCTTTATTCTCACGTTTTTCCCTGCTTTCAATTCCAAACAATGTATTAGGATCTACTCCATACTTTGTTACAATCTTCAGCATAAGTTCCAGACTCATCCGATGTCTTCCCTGCTCAATTTGCGAATAATGAATATAACTTACATCAAGGCTCTCCGCCATATCGTTCTGTGTATATCCATATTTATTTCTAATACTTCTCAAAGTATTACCAACTGCATAAATATCATATATCATCCTGAATAACCTCACTATCTAACCGATTTCTGATGTATTCCACTGCCTCAGCCTCTGTTGGGCATTTGATGACTGGCTTCCCATAGTCATCAAATACCACTGTTTCAGAAGCAAACACAATGTAGGAATACCTGCCTAAATTCCTAACACTCAATCGCATAATTGTTGTACCTCGCACTCATAGTACCAAGGTCAAATATTGTCACACCCAAACCATTTATGCGATCCATCATCGACTTTAAATCTTCCGGATTTCTTGTAATCTCATAAATATCTTCTACGACAAGCACCTTGTAATCTGAAGTCTCAAGAATTTCCACCAGCTGACGCATCTGAGGTCTGTCAACCGATGTAGATGCTCCATCATCTACAACAGTCTGCTCACACTCAATTCCCACACTTAATGCATATGTCTGATCAAGTTCTTTCTGTCTGTTCACATTATTCATACTCATCATTGACTTTATAAACAAAAGTCCTTTGTATAGTTCTTTTCCGTTATACTTTTTCATGGCTATTACCTTCCTTAATTGAAATATTAAAGAAAGCATTGTGCACGCCGCTTTCAAATTCTGTGCTGTATCTCAAGCACATGATTATTGTATCCTGTCAGTCTTTAATTGCCGACCGTGTACAGGCGACAATTATGTCGTGTAAACACGACAATCACTTTTCAACTGACACGCTTTTCATCGCTTTCATCATTGCAAGACACTGTCTTATCTGCAATTCATCCATATCTGAAAGAACATCCATTGCCTCAGATAACAGTTCTGATTTTTCCTCATTCTTTCCATAAATAATGAAATCAACAGACACTCCAAGAACGATTGCCAGATTATCTAATGTCTGTATCTTAAAATCTCCACCATTTTCAATAGCTGATAATGCCTGTCTGCCTATACCTACTCTATGAGCTAACTCATCCTGTGATAATCCTATTGCCTTTCTCCTGTCTGCAATTCGTATTCCTCTCTCATAATCCTTTTCTCTTGTCTGTGCTTTACTGCTCATAAATCCTCCTTGCCGCCCTTGGAAACGAACAAGTCGGATTACCTTTACAGCACAAAAAAGACGCACGAGGAAACCAGTATCATAAATACTGTTCGTTTCCCCTGCGTCTCTGGTGCTTCCATCTTTCGATGTGCCCTTATCAGGTGGGCTGTAATTTAATTGTCAATCGTTATATTCTGAAAGTCCCATTCTCAGAATGTTCCTTCATCATTCCCTCGGAATACTTCTTGAGTATCATCACTCGCTTGCATCTGTCACACTTAATTCCAATATTCTGAAGTGCTACAGCGGAATCATCACCGCATACAAAGTATTCCATCATTAACTTGTTGCATTTTTTACATCTAATTTCTATAACATTTCCTTTTTTCAATTCAGTTCGCTCCTTATTCATACAAAATCATCAATCTACAATTCTGTACTCGTAAAGGAAAGGGAAATCACCTTTGCAAGCCTTTTGCCGGGAGTTCCGATGAATGTCTGCACATTCCCCGGCTTTGCTGATCTAAAGCCAACTGATATGAATTGTGCTGTCAGCACATAATCACATCAGGCTCCGGCTCTTTCCATAAACCACATATTGTTATCTTCATAGAAAAGGAATATTTCCTTTCCATCTACCACACAGGTATAACGCTCTCCAACTCCACCAGCCCTTGTACTGGCTGCTCTGCGCTTGTCTTTTACTCGTGTAATCTCATACTTTCTGCCATCTTCCCATGTTATCTCTTTTGGAATGAGCAGTCCGTCCTTTGAAAACTCTGCAAGTACATCAACATATACCTTATTGCTCAATGTAATCACCTTCCTTACAAGATTGCTATTGCTCTGGAAGCATCCATCTTCCTTGCTATATAGCCTTTTTCTTCTAATATTTTCAGATGTGCATAAACACTTGAAGTCGATGCCACCCCTACCATCTTGCATATCTCCCTGATAGTAGGAGCATAACCATTCACACGCTGATATTGCATAATGCTTTCATACACATTCTGCTGCTTCTCCGTCAATGGTGCTCTGTCTACCAGATCAATTCTTGCTGCTTCGCTCATGTTCCGCCTCCCTCTTTATCCAAAATACCCATGCGGATGTACTGTGTGTTCTTCTTTTGCATTGACTGCCGATAGAATCCTGTCCCGGTACATGAGCCCCCTCTGGATACTGTAAAATCCAAATCTTCTGCGTATCTCATCCACCGCTGAATCCATCTTCATCTGCTTTTCACGCTTCTCCACACTTGAGAACAAATCAATCTGTTCCCAATAATTATCTGTTACTAAGTCTGCACCTCGGACACCAACACTGCGGATTGGTTTGCTCCAGTTATAGTTTTCCTTAAATATCTGATAAGCATATGCAGCTATCTCTCCGGTGATATTCGTTGCATGGTCAATCTTTTTCTGACGGGTAAAAGAGAATAATTCATTATCCCTGACACTTATCTCAACCACTCTGCACCGGAATCCATTCTCACGAAGTCTTGCTGCAACACTCTCAGCCAGAATATAAAGAACAATCTTTACATCCTCATCGCATACTAAATCCTTTGGTGTCGTTGTGCTGTTCCCCACGGATTTGATTGGAGCGTGGGTGTTCTCCAGCTTGACAGGTGAATCATCATAGCCATTAGCAAACGACCATAAGATACTGCCAATCTTTCCAAGGTGACTGTTAAGCACATCTTCATCTGTTCTTGCAAGATCACCTATAGTTTTGATACCAAATAATGCAAGCTTTCTGTTCGTACTTTTGCCAACGTATAGAAGATCTGCCACCGGAAGCGACCAAGCCTTCTGCTTAAACTCACTCTTATACATAGTTGTGATTGCATCAGGTTTCTTATAGTCTGAACCAAGCTTTGCAAATATCTTATTGAAAGAAACACCAACACTTACTGTGATGCCAAGCTCTGACTTCATTCTCCTGCTGATTTCCTGTGCAATGAGCAATCCATCCCCTTTAAGGGAGCTGCTCCCTGTCACATCAAGCCAGCACTCATCAATTCCATATGGCTCCTGCCTGTCCGTATATTCTGCATATATCTCATGTGCCATTCTTGAGAATCGAAGATATAAGTCCATTCTTGGTGAAACAAACGTTATGTCAGGACAGACCTGCTTTGCCTGCCAGAGTGCCATTCCTGTTTTCACACCGTACTTCTTGGCAATATAGTCGGCTGTTAAGACAATCCCATGTCTTGCCTCCGGGTCACCGCCTACTGCCAATGGCTTTCCTGCAAGCTCAGGATGATGCAGATGTTCAATCGAAGCATAGCAACAATTGATATCTGAATGAAGTATTACCCTGTCTGCCATCTGCATCACCTCCTGCATTTATTCTGTCATTACCATAACCTTTAGTCCAAGTATATGAGTAATGTTTCTTACAGGGCATAGTATAACCCCAAGAATAATCGACTGTCAACGGACACATGTGTCCTTTTTCTCATTATATTGGATTTTCAACTTGAATAATTGACACTATTGCTATATACTATGGAGTGAAAAGAGACATTTGAAATCAACAAAATGAAAGAAAAGAGGCGTATGTATGTACTCAATCGGAGAAATCATTTCAACATATAGAAAAAAGAAAGGCTTGCTCCAGCAGGATCTCGCTGATGAGCTGGCAAAGGAAGGCATCACAATTTCCTATAAAGCCATATCCAACTGGGAGAGAAATCTTGCTGAGCCGAGCGTTACCATATTTTACAAAGTGTGTAGAATCCTTGGTATTACTAACATGTATGAAGCATATTTTGGAGTAAATCCTGCCGATCCTTTCTCATCACTTACTGATGAAGGCAGAGAAAAAGCTATAGATTATATTAATCTGCTCCACGCATCCGGAATGTATGAAAAGCAGACTGCTAAGATAATTCCATTCCGAAGCATTGATATTTTTGAAAATGCTGTATCAGCCGGAACCGGTAACTTCCTTGTAGACGGACCAAAAGAGACTGTACGCATAGATGAATCTATCCTGCCGGAAGATACTACTTTCGGTGTACGCATTAGTGGTGACAGTATGGAACCTGAATTCTACGATGGTCAGATTGCATGGGTATTACAACAGGAATCTGTTGCTAATGGAGAAATTGGCATCTTCGCTCTAAACGGAGAAGCCTATATTAAGAAATTACAAAACGATAAAGACGGAATTTTCCTTATCTCACTTAATGAAAAGTATGCACCTATCAAGGTTGGAGAAAACGACCGCTTAGACATATTTGGAAAAGTTCTTGGAAAATCTGATGCTTCTGCTATTACAGGACATTGCCGATAAAAATTGCAAGTCCTTTTTATCGGACACATTATTTTGCATAATTGACAATAAGAAAATATCTATAGAACTGAAAGAAGGGATTTTTATGGCGGTTACC
>ENA-OROL01000112-OROL01000112.1-human-gut-metagenome-genome-assembly--contig:-NODE-112-length-83227-cov-8.412663_pt1 | contig 83227 bp, 104 predicted proteins | sample MGYA00242128_ERZ509048 | MGnify/ENA primary metagenome ERZ509048 (study PRJEB26280, sample SAMEA2338750) | human gut metagenome | biome: human gut; feature: human-associated habitat; material: faeces...
GGGATAAACGCTGAAGGCATCTAAGCGTGAAGCCCCCCTCAAGATGAGATATCCCATAGAGTTAATCTAGTAAGACCCCTTGAAGACGACGAGGTAGATAGGCAGAAGGTGGAAGTGTGGTGACATATGGAGCTGATCTGTACTAATAGGTCGAGGGCTTAACCGAAAGAGGTTAAGGTTTGGATAGAACAAAGAGAGTTATTCTTAAGGAAAGTACGAAAGTACTTGACAGGATACGGATGTATAAGATATATTTAATGTGCAGTTTTGAATGAGTAGTGAATAATTGTTATTTAAGAGGCTTTAAAGCCTCTTTTTTATTATCATCAATTTATATATTATGTAGATATTATGTAGATTAGAAAGTTTTAATAATATTGTTATATACAATAATATCAGTATTTAAACATCAGCATTTAAATATAAGTATTCAAGTAGATAATATATTGGACAATATTCATATTTTGTATAATTATATGTAATAGCAATTGAAATTATGTATGTGATTTGTTATAATATTCCAATAAAAGTACGGGATTTATGGAGGATAAAACTATATGGAAACTAATATATTAATGGAAAGTGGTACTAATGAATTAGAGGTGCTTGAATTCATAGTTGGAGGGAATCATTATGGAATTAATGTCGCTAAGATTAAAGAGATAGTTCCATATAGCAAGGTTACACCAGTACCTAATTCACATCCTTGTGTAGAAGGTGTGTTTATGCCAAGAGATTTAATGATAACAATAGTTGATTTAGCTAAGGTTATTAAGTGTGCACCTTCTAAAGATATTACAAAGGATATGTTTATTATCACTAATTTTAATAAGCTTAATGTTGCATTTCATGTGGCATCGGTTGTTGGAATACATAGAGTATCCTGGACAGATATTATTAAGCCAGACAGCACAATAAGCAGTGCTGACAGCGGAATTGCAACAGGTGTTGTTAAGATTAATGGACAGTTAATTATCATTCTTGACTTTGAGAGAATTGTATCAGATATAAGTCCAGAGACAGGATTAAAAGTATCAGATATTGAAAAGCTTGAAGGAAGAACTAAGAATGAAGCACATATTGTAATTGCAGAGGATTCTCCATTACTTATGAAGCTTATTTCAGACTCACTTATTAAGTCAGGATATGATAATCTTACATTATGTGCTAATGGACAGGAGGCCTGGGAGAATCTTGTTGCTCTGAAGGATTCAGAAGATGCACAGATGGATGTAGCTTGTGTTATAACTGATTTAGAGATGCCATTAATGGATGGACACAGATTGACAAAGCTTATCAAGACAGATGATAAATTAAAGAATATACCAGTTGTTATATTCTCATCATTAATTAATGACCAGATGAGAGCTAAGGGAGAAGCATTAGGAGCTGATGTACAGTTATCTAAGCCAGAGATTGGATTGTTAGTTAATGAGATTGATAAACTTCTCAGATAATATTATTTATGTTATTATGGTGTTATCTATATAATGATAGCACCATAATTTATTGTTAAGGCTGTGAGGATAGATATGGAATATACATTACAAGATTACTGTAATAGAATTAGAGAAGATGTTAAAGATTATGATTATATATTAATAGGTCTTGGTGATGAAGCACTTAATAATAATGATGGTAATCTTATAGATATGCTTAATAAGTTTGGTGAACTTCTTGATAAGAATAATTATTTTATTATATCGTCTACCAAGCATAATTATCTAGGTGAATCAACAATAAATCCCAAAAGAATGGTTTGTCCATATATTAATGAAGATGAGAAACAGTGGGATTTCTACAACAAATGGTTATCAGCGACATTGGCTAAGAAGCTGCTTGTTATTGAGATAGGGGAAGGATTTAACAATCCTAATCTTATAAGGTGGCCATTTGAGAGAATTGTTATGATTAATGATAAAGCACATTTTTACAGGGTACATAGTACGTTTTATCAGATACCTAAAGAAATAGCAGACAAAGCTTGTACAATGAAGATTAACTCATATGAAGTATTGAAAGAGTTAGTTAATGTTGTTAATTAATATTCTTTATGGTAGAATTTTATTTATAATTTTACGAAGGTGGTGGAATTGTGGCAGAGAATGAAGAGGATTACCTTGATGGCTTATTGAAATCATTATCTGAAGATGAGAATGCACAATCAGAGAATAAGGATGAAGAGGAAGAACAGATCAAAGAGCAGGTAAGGGAAGCCTTTGAAAAGTCTAATGAGAAGAGTACTAAATTTGAAAATATATATGATGATGAGGATGGAAATCTTAATGACGATAATATAGAAGATTTATTAAAAGATGTTATGACAGTTCCTCGTCATATGGCGGCTTCTGATACGGAGGAAACATTTATAACTGATGATACAGTATCAGAATTAACTCCTGAGGAAGTTGCTAAGAAGGCACAGGAAGCAGATAAGCAGACAGAAGCAGATGATACATCTAAGGATAAGCAGGCAGATGAAGCTATTGATAAGATGTTAGATGACACTCCAGTTGATGAAGCTGCTGGTACTAATCTTGATAAGAACGATGAGCTTATGGATGATATGGGTTTATCAGATACCGAAAAAGACCGTCTTGCAAGTATGAATTTGGATGATCTTATAGGTGAGATGAATGATAATGCAGATGAATCATCTATGAATGAGCTTCTTAAAGAGAACGGTATGCAGTCAGAAGATGAGGTAGCTGCTGAGGATACATCAGCCGATAATTTAGCTTCATCAGCAGATAATGCTTCTTTAGGCAATGCTGATAATGAGGCAAATGCAGCTTCAGATAGCACATCTGATGACAATGGCACAGAAGCAGCTAATAAAGCCAGTGTGCAGAATAAAGCTTCAGATGCCGATGAAGCACAGGCTGATAAAGCTTCTATGAAAAAGAAGCACAACAAAAAGCAAAAGAAAAAAGATAAAAAAGGTATTTTTTCTGTTATAAAAGACATTTTCTTTGAAAGTATTGAAGATGATCTTAATGAAGCAAATGTGGCAACAGGCGATGGAGAATTGCTTGAAAAGGCTGTTGATAATGCAATAACTGCTAAGACTAACACAGTGGATGATGGAAAAGAGCAGGATGAGAATGAGAAGCTCATTGATGAGGTATTTCATGGTAAAGCTAATCTTGACCAGCCAGAAGCACCTAAGAAGGGCTTAATTGCTAAGATTAAGTATAGGTATCAGCAGTTTAAGATTAGGCAGGAAAAAGAAGGTAAGCTTGAAGAAGAACAGGAACAAATAGAAAATCAGCAGAAGGCTGAGGCTAAGGAAGCCAAAAAGGCTCAGGCTGAGGAGAAGAAGAAACAGGCTGCAGCTAAGAAAGAAGAAAAGAAAAAGCAGGCTAAACAGGCAAAAGATAAGAAGCCTAAGAAAGAAAAGAAACCTAAAAAAGTTAAAGTTAAAGAACCACCTAAACCAGGTGATATTCTTAAGATTAAACCAAAATCAATCATTTTATTTATATTACTTATAGCAGGAATTATTATGCTTATACAGGTATTTGGCTATAGTATCAATTACAACAGTAAAGTAAATGCGGCTAAAGATTACTTTATCAATGGCGAATACGAGAAAGCTTATAATAGTTTAAGTGGTATGAACCTTTCAGGTAATGAAGAGACAATATATAACCAGTCAAAGGTTGTTATGTATGTTCAAAGACAGTATGAGTCATATCTTAATTACAGAAAGATGAATATGAATACAGAGGCAATTAATGCTCTTATAAAGGGTGTTGACAGATATCAGACATACAGGGCTGAAGGTAAAGAATTAGGCGTAGATGATAAGATGAAGGAAAGCTATGATAAGATTATCAATGCACTTAAGGATACATATAAGATATCAGAGACAGAAGCTATATCTTTAGCAGATATGTCTAATAGCGATTTTGTTACTTATTATTACAAGATAGAAGCATATGGAGAGGCAGTAAAATGATAGCGATTATTGACTAAAATACCTATCATTATTCGACAATCACCATAAAATAAGACTTTATAGATGTTACATTTACAATAAATTTATATTTTACTAATTATTTACTAAATATAATGTCTTGAATGAATACAAGGGTACCAAATGGCGAAGAAACCAGGAGGTACTCTTTTTCTACATTATCTTTAATTTTTATGTATAATAAACCTTGTCAGTGAGGTGAAAAAAGATGAATTACATATGCGAATCTTGCGGTAGTAATTTGAAATATTATGATAAAGTTTCAAGAATGGTACGGACGAAAAATCGTAAAGCGTCTATCATTACCGTGAAAAGATTCAAATGTCCAGTTTGTAATTGTATACATAGAAATCTTCCCAATAATATTTTTCCTTATAAACAATACGACGCGAGAATAATAACAGGAGTCATAGAAGGTAAAATAACAAGTGATATGATAGACTATGAGGATTATCCTTGCGAGTTGACTATGACTAGATGGCGAACGCTTAATTTACAATCTCTCTTATGAGAAAACCTTGAATAAAAATGTAGTTATATGAAAGGAGATTTATATTATGGAGAGAAAAGGAAACAACATAGCAGAGGATACATTCTTACATTGGATGGATGTAGAACGATATATGGCAGAATTCAAAGAAGGAAATTTTGATAATTATGAAGAATGCCAAACAGTTTTACGATATCTGGCTTTAAAAGAAATGAATTTAGTTATAGAGAAAAACGATAACTCTCAAATAACATCTATCGAAATACCAGCATTTTTAGTAAAGCGTTAAAATGAAGGGCGGTCTGTGAAAACATAGACTGTCTTTTTTTTGCATTAGTTTCCACCGAGGTTGTTTTTACTATTATGCATTTCTAACCTAGAATAGAATCACCGGCGGTAATAAACACAAAGGAGATTTATATGGGAACAACATTAAGAGCTGAATTATCAGAAAAGAATCCGTATTGGATAGAGAAACATAGGTACTACGAGTTAAAGCATTTTTGTCTGCAATATCCTATATGGAAGAAAGCATACGCTGCATTAGACGGCACAAACACAAAAACTATGAATTTGGCAATGAGGGTTATAACCAATAATATTGATGACCCAACATCAAGGTATGCAATAGCCAGAGCATATTATGCAGACCGTATGAACATGCTTGAAAGAGTTGCTAATTTCACAAATCCAGAATTAGCAAAGTATCTACTAAAGGGAATTACAGAAGGCTGGTCTTATGATATTTTGAAAGCTAGATTAAATATTCCGTGTTGCAAAGATATTTACTATGATTTGTACAGACGATTTTTCTGGTTGCTGGATAAGGAACGAGGATAGTTCGCAACAAATACATTGTCCTTTATGAAAGGAGAGTGATATTTTATGAGTAAGATTGATAAGGAAATAGAGGCGCTTGGTTTTGAGATTAGAGTGTTAGATTTATCCTGCGGTTATATTGTTTATGAAAACAAGCAGTCAGATTCGGAGATCATTATTGAATGGGATGATGAGGAGGAGTATTGTAAGATTTTTTCACAAACAATTTCGAGAATCAAGGATTGGTTTGGACAAACTTTTCAAGAACCACAGGCATTAACTATTCGAGAAATTCAAGTATTTACTACTAAAATAAACGAAATGAGAAACGAGTCCTAACAAGGGCTCTTTCTTTTTATTCTAGGTTAAATCCAGTACGTAGGTTACTGGAAATCGTACTATATTGATATTTGAAAAATTGCCCGGTGGGAAAATTCCGGAAAATGTTTTCAGAAAGGAGGAACATATGCCATTAATTTGGTTACTAGCTGGAATTCTTATAGGATTGCTTGTATCAAAATTTGTATTTAAGGATAAGCCAATAGGTTCGCTTAGGGTTGACAAATCTGACCCTGATAGCGAGCCTTATTTATTTCTTGAATTAGATGCAGGTGGAATGAGTGATATTTATAAGAAGCAATCTGTACGTTTACGTGTGAAAATTAAAAATTACATTTCGCACAAATAACACTTTCTATTATGAAAGAAATTATTAAAAGGAGGTTTCACAAAATGAGCGAACCAAATATTAAAGATTTATTGAATGAGGAAATTGCAACGGAGATTCAGAACTTATCTGAACTCGAAGCAGGTTCTGATAAGAAATCAAGTGCTATTGATGATTTGGCAAAGCTGTACAAGCTGAGAATCGAGGAGAACAAGAGCGAATGGGATGCGGATGAGAAGTATGATCGTCGTGTGATGGAAGGAGAAGCCAACACTAAAGACGATGAACTGAAACAGAAGCAGCTTGAAGAGCAGGTTAAGGAGCGATATTTCAGAGTAGGTGTAGCAGCGGCAGAATTAATGGTGCCATTGATATTCTATGGAATTTGGATGAGGAAAGGATTTAAGTTTGAAGAAACAGGAACATATACCTCAAAGACATTTACAGGTTTGATCAATCGTTTTAGACCAACAAAGAAATAATGATTTTATGGCAAGGGGACGTGAATAATGCATGTCCTCTTACTTTTTAATACGCAACTACAACATTTCCTCTTATGAGAAAATGGAAAAGGAGGCAAAATTAGATGAACAAAATCTATGTGGAGGTGCCAATTACTACAAATCAGACTACATTAAGTATTCCTTGTAGTGATGACGAAAGCTTATGGCAATTTACTGTCATATTCAATGAGAACGAATATTTGCATAAGCGATTTGTTACTGTTATGGACAACTTTGATGATGGAGAAAATCCGGCAGTTCAAAGTATGTTAGTAACGAATGAAAACAATCGTACGGCAACATTTGAGTATCATATGGATAAGGACGTAAAGGCTGATATCAAGCTGTCAGTTTATTATTGCAAGGAATGCAGAATAATTACTGCTGAGTGGCAATAGTGCCTATAGGAGATGTGGAACTCTATACGCATCTCCTTTTCTTTTTTTTACGTGAAAAATACATTGCTCTTTATGAGAGAATAAAGCTTTATCTCTTGAACAGATTAACGCCAGTTTGTATACTAGATATACGAGTATGCGAGCAGGTCAATTTTGAAAGGAGATATTTAGCATGAGTATTTTTAATGAAAAACAGAGAAAGGCAATGACAGACGGAGAATATATCTGCTCTGAGTGCGGAGAATTAATGGAATTTGAAGATGAATGGGAAGACACATTAGTGTGTCCTCATTGTGGTCACAGCATTGGTTTAGAGGAATATGGCTGTGAAGGAGATGAAAAGTACGAGAATTTATATCTGACCAGAGAGGAAGTTCTGGGTATTGCCACGGATGAGTCCGAAGAAGAAAATTAAAAACACAATAAGCTAGAGGATAGGGTCTTAGAGAAATCTAAGGCTCTTTTCTTTTTACGGAGAATAGAGATGAGATACCATTATAAAAAACCGGATATTTATCTTTCTATGTATGGAAAGTTGTATATATGCAATCATCCGGTGTATGACAGATGCACATTATTCACAATAGGTGATAAAGGGGTGGCAGTTATTCAGCAAAGATTTAATCCGGATACAAAGACTACATACTGGACCGAGGTTGATTCCTGCTTGACAGATTCTTTATATTTGCATCCTAAGTTTAAAGAATTTTTTGATGAACGAGCTGGAGAGTGTACGGACGGATTGTATCCAACTGTAAGCATTAGACAAATTATGTGGGCGTTGAAAATGAAACCGATACAGAGGCAAAGATGGGAAACATGCTTTGACAGGCGTAATATTTAGCGAATTTTACACAGTGTATTATGAAAGGAGCGTGAATCTTATGAAGATTACTCAATTAGACAAAAGTATTGAAACAATAAAGAAATTGGATATTAGTGAATATTGTAAGGTGTATTTCTTGATTTTAAAAACAAGTAAAACCAAGAAAGGAACAGACAATTATGTGTTTAATTCCAAACGATTAGATTATTTACAGTTCAATGAAATTAATATCTATATGGATAATCCAAATTACATGCTTGTAAAAATTGAAGATTGAGCCAGCAATGGCTCTTTCTTTTCGCTAAAATCACAGTTCCTTTTATGAGAAACTAAAAGCTTTGAAAGGAGTAAAAGGAGCATGGACGAAATGAAAATAGTATCTAAATTTACAAGAGGGATTATTTCAAAAGCATTAAAAATGGTGATACATAAGAAAACTGGATACGATATTGATATTCAGTTAAATGAAGTCACTACAACTATTGCAGACGGAAAGACACATCTTCATGTCGATGTAGATGCGGAAATCGGAAAGGACGAGCTTATAAACATACTGAAAAGTATTGGTTTGAACTGACGATTAGGGTCGCTTATGGCGGCTCTTTTTCTTTTACTCCGCAAAATTTACAAAGCATATTATGAGAGAAAGATAGTTGGCTCAGTGGTGGAGCAGCACAATTACCGTGAAGGTCGTAGGTCCGAATCCTACACTGTCTTCTCTTTTATTTTTTTTCTGGAAAGGAGAAGTTCATATGTCTATTGAGCAGCTTGAACTGATATTAAGTGACACATATCAGATGGATGTATCATTTCCTATGATATTTGGACACCGTAAGGAATTTATGCAATCAAGTTATTCCATATGGTCTGTAGATGAATTACTGAAATATATATCATCCGAATTATATCCAAAAGACAATGCGTCAATAGCAGAAATTGAAGAAATTATAAGATGTTTTAAATCTATGATGAGTAAATATTATCATATGAGACAAGACACACAATTAATGTTTTCAATAGCAATAAATCTGGCAGATAATGTGCTGGATATTTTACGAGCTATGGAATAAAGAAAGGAGACAATCACTATGAAACCAAAAATCAATCAACTCATTAACATATCAGTTGTACGACTGAAAAGAGGCTCGCCAACAGTTTTAACCTGTCTTGGAGTTGCGGGTGTTGTTGCAACTACTGTATCTGCTGTTATGGCAACGCCTAAAGCAATTGAAAAGATTAGAAAAGACAGTCTGATTAATCATAATGGAGACCCATGCGGATATAGCAAGACAGAAGCTATTAAATCTGCGTGGGTCTATTATATTCCATCAACAGTAATTGGTGTTTCTACAATTATTTGCATTGTTGGTGCGAATGTATTGAATAGACGCCAACAGGCATCTTTATCAAGTGCATATGCTCTGATTAACAAATCTTACAATGAGTATAAAGAAAAACTCAAGGAATTGTATGGAGAGGAAGCACATCAGAAAATAATCGACTCTATAGCTAAAGAGCATTGTAATGATGTATATCTTAGCGGACAGGATATATGTGGATGGAATTCATTGGACTTTGATGAGCATAATCCGGACGAAAATCGTCTGTTTTATGACGAATATTCAAGAAGATATTTTGAAAGTTCTGTAAGTAGGGTATTACAGGCTGAGTATCATCTTAACAGAAATTTTGTAATATCTGGTCATCTTCCAGTAAATGATTTTTATGAGATGCTCGGATTATCTGCTATTGATGGCGGAGATTATGTTGGATGGAACTGTGACGATGGTCTGTATTGGATTGATTTTAATCATAGAAAAACGGTTCTCGATGATGGGCTTGAAGTATATGTCATTGAAATGGTTTGGACACCAGACACTAATTGGTGCGATGAAGAAGACTTCACAATGGAATAGTCTATTCGCAAAATTTACAGCCACTATTATGGAAAGGAGGCAACGGGCTATGAATAGTAAAATTATTAGAATCATTGGTCTTGCTGCAACAGTAATCGGATTAGGAGCGAATCTTATTAACGATTGGGCTGATGAGCAGAAGATGAATGAGCAGATTGATAAGAAAGTTAATGAAGCTCTTGCTAAAAGAGACGCAAATGCGAAGGAGTCCTAAAACAAGGACTCTTTTGTTTTATGGAGGTTAAGTATGTCATCAATAGATACAGCTATTGAAATTACTGAATATTGTCTAAAGCAATCAAGAAAAAATATAGTTGATTGGTGGTATAGCGATAGTTTTGTCAGCAATAGCTACTCTATATGGGCGGCAAAAGAGTTGTTGACACGATTGAATAACAACAGGGATATTCCGCCATTGATAACTCTTGAAAATTTTGAAGAGTTAATGGATGAGTACGCCTGCAAAAACATCAACAACAGTTTTTTATTTTCGTGTGCTAAAGATATGACACGATGGATCATTGATTTATTAATCGCGTAAAGCAATATTTTGAAAGGAGATTAACATTATGTGTAAAAGAGAAATGACATTAGGAGAAGAAATTATTGGATTATCAACAAGAGGGATTGACACACCTACAGTAGAGAGAATGTACAGAAAGTATATTGAAATGACAGCTGATAAAGAGTCAAAAGAAGTTATGAGAGCGTATTGCATTAATGATGAACTTGCAATTAAAGAATTTGTTAATGCATTATTCGGAGCACCAGCAAAGTCCGATTTAAAAGATGCTGAGGTAGGAGATAAGACAATAATTAAGTTGGATGGATTGGGAGAATTTACAGCAACAGTGCACAAGGTTACGGACGATAAGGTCATGCTCATTTTCGATGATTATGTAGTTAAGAGACCTATGAATGAGTCAAGTACAAATAATGGCGGGTTTGAAGTGTCTAATTTGAATAAATGGTTATATACAGAGTTCGTCAAGGCATTACCTTATTCGATTAGAGTAAGACTTACAGACGTTACTATTCCTACAGTAGGTGAGATGTTTGGCTGGGATGATGAGTGGGATAGAAACCACTTTGAAGCTGATAATGATAAGCAGCTTCCGCTTATGAAGCAGAGACGCAATCGAGTTGCTTATTATGATAATGAGTGTGAATTCGGGTGGCTTCGTAATGCTACCAAGAAAGAATTTTCTTCGGCTTCTTTCGCTTATGTGGACTTCAGCGGCGCTACTTACTGCATCAGCGCTTCGAACTCTTATGGGGTTCGTCCGGAAATCTGGTTGGTTAAGTAAAAATCTCCGCCCCTTGTGGGCGGGGGTAATCTATAGGAAAGGAAGTAATAAAATGCATAAACCAAATATTAAAGCGGCATATAATGCGGTGAAAAAATCAACCATAAAGCATAGCCCGGAAATATTAACTGGAATAGGTATTGCCGGCATGGTAACAACGACTGTGATGGCTGTAAGAGCAACACCTAAAGCATTGGATTTGTTAAAAAAAGAAGAATATTATCGAAAAATAGATAGGGAAAATGGTATTCCAGAGCAATTCGCTCCAGAAAAGATATCAAATATTTACGTTATTAAGATTTGCTGGAAATGTTATATTCCAGTAGCTATAATAGGCGGTTTATCTATTGCTTGTCTGATTGGAGCAAGCTCAGTAAATGCCAGAAGAAACGCAGCACTGGCTACGGCATATTCTATAGCTGAAACATCACTCAAGGAATATCAGAACAAAGTTGTTGAAACAATTGGAGAAAAGAAGGAGCAGACTGTTAGAGATGCCATTGCAAAAGAGAAAATTGAAGCACATCCAGCAAAAGAAAATGAAATTATATTTGTCGGGGATGGCGAGACTCTTTGCTACGATGTATTATCCGGACGCTATTTCAAGTCAAAAATTGACAAGATTAAAAAAGCTGAGAATGACTTGAATAGAAGAATGCGAGATGAAATGTATATTTCTCTTAATGATTTTTATTACGAGGTTGGTTTACCATATATTAAAATCGGCGATGATATTGGATGGAATATTGACCGAGAAGGATATATTGACCTTCGCTTTAGTTCCCAGCTTAATGATAACGATGAACCTGTATTTGTAATAGATTACGGATGTGGACCTAGATATGACTATAGAAACTTGATGTAGGTTCGCAAAAATTACAGCCACTATTATGGAAAGAATAATAAATTTTTAATCTGAAAGGAGATTAACATTATGGAAACAAATGAAATCATGAACAACGAAGAGGTTATGGACACAACAGAGGAAATCGTAAAGACAGCTTCCAAAGGTGGATTCAGTAAAGTAGCAACTATCGGTGTAGCTATGATTGCAGGCGGTTTAGCTTACAAGTTTGTAGTAGCACCAGCAGTTGGTAAACTGAAAGAGATGAAAGCGCGTAAAGGGTTTCGTGTTGTCGAGAATGAGACCACAGTTGAAGATGAAAACACTGAAACAGTTTATGAGAATGATTCTGAAAATTAAAGAGTTCTTATTCTAACAGAAAAGAGGGAGAGTACCTATAGCAAGGTGCTTTCTCTCTTATTTTTTATTATGGGAGGTATGTTATGAATCAGTATGCTTATAATGGTCCGGTTATGGAATTTGGCAAGTGCATTGCTAATAATTGGGAGGGGTCTACATACGCAGCATCTGAAAAGAAAGCAAAGAGTAATTTAGCGTATCAGTTTAAGAAAAATAATAACCGTATGCCAGCATCGAAAATTACTTTGCCTGGGGAATTATTGATTATCAATTAGGAGGAATATTTTATGGATTCAGAAAAAATTATAGGTTGTATATGCGGCATCGTAGGATTATTTGGAATAGGCTATGCAATTGGAGCAAGTAGTAAGTTGAAGAGTGTAAGCGACGCAGTAAATAAATCTGTAGATTCAATTATTGCTGACGGAAAAGTTGACATTCCAAAAGAAATGATAAATGAAACTATTCAGAACAACGTGAAAGAGATGGTTGAAACAACTGCTAGATGGAAAGTCAATGATGCATGTAATAAGGCTGTAAGGGAAGTTGAAACATCATTATTTAATAGGATTTCTGAATCAGCTGAGAACGCAGTAAAGCAGGCATATAAATCTATGGAAATCGACGCTAAAGAGAAAATTGCTAAGGAACTTCGAAATATAGATGTTTCTGATTTGAAGAATGAAGTAAAAGAAGAAGCTGCACAGTTGGTTAAAGATAAATTATCATCTCAGATGGATGATATTCTGGATGCTTATAATGCAAACCTTATGAATGTTCAGAACATATATAGCTCTATTGCAAAGTCAATGAGTGCTAGAGCGTAATTGAAAGGAGAATTGATAAATGGAAAAATACAAGTCCAACTCACATAAATCAAGAGAACGAGCGAAAGCTGAACTACCAGAAAAGAAGGTAGAAAAAATTGTATCCGGTTCTGTTAAGACCAAGAAAAAGAGCGGAATTAATAAACTTGCAGGGATATTTGTTCCGGAAGATGTAGATAACGTAAAAAGCTACATTTTTGAGGATATCATTGTTCCTGCTGTAAAGGATATTATTCTTGATGCCGTTAAAGCAGTTCTTGGAGTTAAGGGTTCTGGAGGCAGAAAATCTACGGCAAGTAAAGTATCTTATCGTAAGTATTACGAAGATCCAGCACAGAACGACAGAAGAAATTACAATGCACAGAGTTCTATTGGCGGTTGCGATTTCGATGATATTTACTTTAACACCAGAACTGAAGCGGAAAATGTATTAGCTGCTATGGACGAAATTGTCGCAAGTTACAGAATTGTAAGTGTTGCGGACTATTTCGATTTGGTTGGTATTGATGGTCCGTGGACAGGAAACAACTACGGCTGGACTGACAATATCAGAAATGCAAGAGTTGTTAATACCAGGGACGGATATACTATCAAATTCCCAAGAGCAAATCCAATAGATTAGGAGGCAGATTATGTACGAGTCAAAAGATGTTATGGTATCGCATCCAGCACATTATCAGAGTGAAACTGGATTAGAGGTAATTGATGTTATTGAGGCATTTACATTTGATTTGAAAGGCATTGAGGCTACTGACACTGGAAATGTGCTCAAATATATGTGCCGTTGGAAAAATAAGAACGGTGTACAGGACTTAGAAAAAGCGAGATGGTATTTAGAGCATCTCATTGATCATGTAAAACTTTTAGAAGAGGAGAACAAATAATCATGAAAAAGAATGAAATTATTGCAAAGGTAACAAGCGCTGTAAATACAGCAACTATTAAAGTAAAAAAGCATAGCCCGGAAATTCTTGTCGTAGCCGGTGTTGTTGGAACAGTTGCAAGTGCTGTGATGGCTTGTAAAGCTACAACAAAATTAAGTACGGTATTAGAAGAGCATAAAAAAGATGTGGATGCTGTGCATGAATGCTCTGAAAACGAGGAAATTAAAGCGGACTATTCACAGGAAGATGCAAAGAAAGACTTGACTATTATTTATGCCCAGACAGGAGTAAAGCTTATTAAGTTATATGCTCCGGCTATTGCATTAGGTGCATTATCAATCACAAGTATTGTGGCATCTAATAATATTCTCAGAAAGAGAAATGTAGCTCTGGCAGCAGCATACGCAACTGTTGATAAGTCATTCAAGGAGTATCGTAATCGTGTTGTTGAAAGATTTGGAGAGCAGGTAGATAAGGAACTGAAATATGATATTAAGGCAAAGAAATTCGAGGAAACTGTAAAAGACCCAGAGACAGGTAAAGAGAAGAAAGTAAAATCTACTGTCAATGTGGCAAATGCAGACAGCGGATATGCAAGATTCTTTGATGAGACTTGCAAGGGATATGAGAAAGATACACAGTACAATTTACTTATGTTACGCGGACAGCAGCAGTATGCAAATGACCTCTTACATGCCAGAGGATATGTATTCTTAAATGATGTATACGATATGCTTGGAATTGACAGAACTAAGGAAGGTCAGATTGTAGGTTGGGTATATGATAAGAATAATGAAGTTGGTGATAACTTTGTAGACTTCGGCATCTTAGAAACAAACAGAGAAACAGAAGACGGATCTTATGAGCCAGCAATTCTATTAGACTTCAATGTGGATGGCAATATATTAGATCTGATTTAAACGGAGAATTTGCATATGAAAAAAATAATTTGGATGATACTACTGATAATTGGCAGCTCTCTTTGTATAGCGGCATCGCCAATCACGACGAGTGAAAACGCTGAAATTACTGACAAAGAGGTAATTGAGGTTGTTAAAACTGATGCAGTTGAAGAAGTATCATTTAGTCCGAGGGAGGAAGTAGTAGTGCAAGAGCCAACACCAGAAGACATTGTTTGTGAAATCGATACGGATATTTCAAATGATGATATTGAGTTAATAGCTCTTGCTACTATGGCTGAAGCTGAGGGAGAATGTGAAGAAGGCAAACGATTAGTAATTGATACTATTTTAAATCGTGTTGATTCTGATTCTTTTCCTGATACGGTTTATAAAGTAGTTTATCAGCCAAGTCAATTTTCTTCTATGTGGAATGGACGAGTTGACAGATGCTATATTGACGATTATATTTGTCAGCTTGTAATCGAAGAACTTCGTAACCGAAAGAATTACGATGTTATATTCTTTACAGCTGATAGATATGGAAACTATGGAACACCTATGTTTCAGATTGGAAACCACTATTTTTCAAGTGGAGAATAGAAAGGAGAATTGTTATGCATGTAGTAGGATTAACATTATCAGCAGTTGCAGGAATTTGCTTTTGGAGTGGTCTGGCTGTTTTATTCGGTGGAAAGGAGCACTAATTATGGAAGGAATTGGTAACTTCATTTCAATGATGGATTATATTCTTGATACTCATCGAAAAAGACATATTACAGGGGGCATTCTATTGAGTGCCTCTTTACTTTTTGGTGGTTTAGCATTGACCGTTATGACTATCAAGACAGAGGAGGATAATGATGAACAGTAAAATTGCATTTATCATTGGCACTGTTGTTGGTGCTGGAATTGGTGTAGCTAGTACATATTCATATTTTAAAGATAAATATGAGAAACTTGCTGAGGAAGACTTTAATTCGAGAAGAGCGTTTGACGAGGATAAAAAAGATGAATCAGAAGAGCCTGTTACTGAAAAAACTGCTGACAGTAGAACAGTAGATAAACCAAGTATTGTTGAATATGCGGCAATATTACAGAAGGAAGGTTATGTGAACTATAGCGATATATCAAAAAAAGAACAGAAGCAGAAAGTTGTTGTAGACAGACCATATGTTATACAGCCGTCAGAGTTTGGAGAATATGATGATTATGAAAAAATCAGTCTCACATATACAGCTGACGGAGTATTACTAGATGATATGAATGAAATTGTGGATGATATTGAAGAAACTGTTGGTGAAGATTCATTAGAGCGTTTCGGAGAGTATGAAGATGATGCCGTACATGCAAGAAATGATGCTAAGAAATGCGATTATGAAATTCTGTTAGATCAGAGAAACTATCAGGAAATTCTTGCTCAGCCACATAGAACGGAGATGTAATGACCAGAGACGAATTAAAATTTGATTATTTCGATTGGATGTATGGTCTGGTATGTGATACAAAATATCCGAAGAAATTATCATACAGAAAGCTATTAAATTTTCTCCACAATATAGATTTCACATATCAGCTTGCAATGGACAGCAATCGATTTGAGGACGGTATTGAATTACGTTATCGATTTGGAAACGAGAACAGATACGACTGCTCTGTGATAGCGAGTTATTTGGATGATAGTCCATGTAGCGTATTGGAGATGCTAATAGCACTTTCAATTCGTTTAGAGGAACATATTATGGACGACCCAGAGATTGGCGACAGAACAGGACAATGGTTCTGGAATATGATTACTAATCTTGGGCTGGGCTCTATGGATGACAGAAAATTTAATGAGAATCGTGTTGAAGATATTGTAACAAGATTTTTAGAGAGGCAGTATGAGCCAGATGGGCAAGGCGGATTATTCACACTTGAAAATTGTCACTATGACTTGAGAAAAGTGGAAATTTGGTATCAGGCATGTTGGTATCTTGACAGTATTACTTGATTTGAAAGGAGATTACTTATTATGAACGATTTAGTAAGTTATATTTTTAGAAATATGGATGCTACAGATAAGCATCTTATACACATTTACAAAGCACTGGTGCATCAGAACAAATTTAATAAGGCTGCAACATTATTTAGTGTTGTTGCAGGTTTGAACCTATTGACAATGCGTGCTGAGAGTAAAAGAATGCAACAGGAAATCGTAGCTTTGCGAAAAGAAATTGATGAGTTGAAGGAATCGGAAGGAGTATAAAAATGTGATGTTGGATTTTATGGTGGTTTCAACGCGTAGTACAAAGCGCGGAACAATAGAAATCTATCCAAAGTTCCTTATAAAAAAAAGCACAGATCTTATGATTCGAGGTGGTGATTTTTACGCTATCTGGATAGAAGAACGTGGTTTATGGTCTACTGATGAACAGGATGCTTTACAACTTATAGACCGCGAACTGGATAGATATGCTGAGGAGAATCGCCAACGCTTTAACTCAGATATTAAAGTCCTACATATGTGGGACGCTGAGAGCGGAATGATTGACTCTTGGCATAAATACTGTCAGAAACAATTAAGAGACAGTTTTCATACGCTTGATGATAAACTTATATTTTCCAATACGGAAACGACGAAAAAAGATTATGCAAGCAAGCGACTCAATTATCCTCTTGAAGAGGGGGATTTAACAGCATATGAAAAATTGATTAGCACTTTATATTCTCCGGAAGAACGAATGAAAATAGAGTGGGCTATCGGTTCCATAGTATGTGGTGAATCGCAGAAATTACAGAAATTTCTTGTACTATACGGAGCAGCTGGTACAGGTAAATCAACAATTTTAAATATTATTCAACAGTTATTTGAGGGTTACTATTCAGTCTTTGATGCGAAAGCATTGGGGTCTAGTAGTAACTCTTTTGCGTTAGAAGCATTTAAAAGCAATCCGTTAGTAGCTATTCAGCATGATGGAGATTTATCAAGGATTGAAGACAATACGAGGCTTAACAGCTTAGTATCTCATGAGTTGATGACTGTAAATGAAAAATTCAAATCGACATATGCGAACCGCTTCAAATGTTTCTTATTTATGGGAACTAATAAACCGGTACGTATCACAGATGCAAAATCCGGTCTTATAAGACGATTGATTGATGTATCTCCATCTGGAAATAAATTGAATCCAAAGGAATATAAAACAATCGTGAAACAGGTCGGCTTTGAACTCGGAGCTATTGCGTATCATTGCCAGGAAATATATTTAGATAATCCAGGTAGATATGATGATTATGTTCCAATTTCAATGCTTGGTGCATCTAACGATTTCTATAACTTTATAGCTGATTCTTATTATGTGTTTAAAAAAGAAGATGGAACAACCCTTAAAGCAGCCTGGGAAATGTACAAGAATTACTGTGATGAAGCGAAAGTTGGTTATCCGTTATCAAGAAGAGCATTCCAGGAAGAATTGAAGAACTACTTTAAAGATTTCCAGGAGAGATTTAACTTTGATGACGGTTCAAGAGTACGAAGCTATTACATAGGATTCAGGACAGATAAGTTTGAAAGTGATACTCAAACAAAGAAAAAAGAGGCACCAAAAACTTATCAGATAGAGTTCAAAGAACAGGAGTCAATATTTGATTCTGTATGCGCGGATTGTCCTGCACAATATGCTTCGCAAAACGAAACTCCACAACAGAAGTGGGAAAAAGTAAAAACAAAATTATCTGCTCTGGATACGTCACAAATTCATTATGTGAAAGTTCCAGAAAATCATATTGTTGTAGATTTTGATATTCCGGACGAGACTGGAAATAAATCTTTTGAAAAAAATTTGGAAGCTGCTAGTAAGTTGCCACCGACTTATGCAGAACTGAGTAAAAGCGGACAAGGAATACATCTCCATTATTTATATTCTGGAGACCCTTCTCAGTTAAGCAGAATCTACGACGACCATATAGAGGTAAAAGTATTTACTGGTAAAAGTTCATTAAGAAGAAAACTTACCAAATGCAACAATTTGCCAATAGCTACTATATCCTCTGGTTTACCAATGAAAGGAGAAGACAAAATGGTAAATTTTGATGCCATAAAAAGCGAGAAAGGACTTAGAACACTTATAAAGAGAAATCTTAATAAGGAAATTCATCCAGGAACTAAGCCGAGTATCGATTTCATATACAAAATATTGGAGGATGCTCATAGTAGTGAACTCAAATATGATGTAACAGATATGCGTAATGCTGTGTTAGCATTTGCAGCAAACAGCTCCCATCAGGCAGAGTATTGTATCAAGCTAGTCAACAGAATGCAGTTTAAATCAGAAGAAAATTCTAATGCTGTAAAAAACGATGATGCAAAGTTAGTGTTCTATGATATTGAGGTATTTCCAAACCTGTTCTTGGTCAACTGGAAAATTGAAGGTGAGGGGAAACCTGTTGTAAGAATGATTAATCCAACACCAAGCGAGATTGAGGAATTAATACAGCTTAGATTGGTCGGGTTCAACTGTCGACGATATGATAATCATATTATGTATGCCAGATTGATGGGGTATACGAATGAACAATTGTATAACTTATCACAAAAGATTATTAATAACAGTCCAAATTGTTTCTTCGGAGAAGCCTATAATATTTCGTTCACAGATGTATATGATTTCTGCTCAAAGAAGCAATCTCTTAAGAAATGGGAAATTGAGTTGAGCAACATGGCTAATGATCCGCATTCGAAGATGGACGATGAAGTCAGAGCATTATGTAAAAAGATAAAGCATCACGAGCTTGGACTTCCTTGGGACCAGCCTGTTCCAGAAGAACTTTGGACAAAAGTAGCTGAATATTGTGATGATGATGTTATCGCCACAGAGGCTACATACAAAGCAAATCTTGGTGATTTCGTTGCCAGAGAGATTTTGGCAGAGTTAGCTAATGGTTCAGTAAATGATACTACCAATAGTTTGACTACAAAATTTATATTTGGAAAGAACCGTAATCCTCAGAGCCAATTTATGTATAGGGATTTGTCTGAGCCGGTTACAGAGCTTCCCGATGATGTATTAGCATTCTTAAAAGAGGCAAAGCCGGAGATGATGGCTGAGCCATTCCACGGACCCAAAGGTGATAGTTTATTACCATATTTCCCAGACTATAGATTCGAGAACGGAAAATCCCTTTACAGAGGTGAGGAAGTTGGAGAAGGCGGAGAAGTATGGGCGGCTCCAGGAATGTACGGACTCTCAGAAACAGAAGATGTTGGTTCGATGCATCCTAACTCAGCTATATCAGAGTGCTTATTTGGACCAGATTTCACAAAGAGGTTCAAAGATATTTTGGACATTCGTATCTATATTAAGCATGGTGATTTCGATATGGTACGAGATATGTTTGAAGGTGCATTAGCCAAATATCTTGATGATACAGGTAAGGCAAAGGCACTGGCTCAAGCATTGAAGATTGCGATTAATTCTGTGTACGGATTAACAGCCGCAGGATTTATGAATGCCTTCAGAGACTCAAGGAATAAGGATAATATTGTAGCAAAGCGAGGAGCTTTGTTTATGATTGACCTTAGACATGAAGTTGAAGCACAGGGATACAAAGTAATTCACATTAAGACGGACTCTATTAAGATTGAAAATCCGGATGATTATATTCTTGATTTCATTTGTAAGTATGGCAAACGTCACGGATATGATTTCGAGGTAGAGCATATATTTGATAGGATTTGTTTGGTCAACAATGCTGTGTATGTTGCAAAATTGGCTGATGATGATCCAGAAAACCCAGGAACATGGACCGCTACAGGAACTCAGTTTCAGATTCCTTATGTATTTAAAAGCCTCTTTAGTAAAGAGGATATTAAATTCGAGGATATGTGTGAAACGAAGTCTGTAAGCGGTTCTTTATATTTGGACTTAAATGAGGACTTACCAGATGTGTCTCAATATGAAAAAGAATTTAGTAAAGCTGAAAGTGATTTCAAGAAAGGATTGCTGTCTGATACGACATTTGAAAGTACTTGTCAAAGACTAAATCCACTTATCGCTAAGGGGCATAATTATCGCTTCATTGGAAAAGTTGGACAGTTCTGTCCTATAAAAGACGGATGTGGTGGCGGATTACTTATGCGTGAGAAAGACAATAAGTATTATGCCGCAACAGGTACAAAGGGATATAGATGGCTGGAATCTGAGATGGTCAGAGAACTTGATAAAGTTGATGACATTGACAGGTCTTACTATGACAAACTTGTGAATGAGGCAGTAGATACTATTTCTCAATATGGTGATTTTGAAATGTTTGTGTCGGATGACCCATTTATAACGGAGAAGAAGCAGAATACACCAAAGCTTATGCCTTGCGGAGATGCTAAATACGCAACTTGCTTTGACTGTCCGCATTTCAATGACGATGCATACCATATGGATTGTGGAAAAAATTATGATATTTCAGAAGTGATTTCAAGTCAGGTGATGAATCCACCTGTAGAAACTAAATAACAATTAAAGGAGATTTTTATCATGGCTAATAAAGCAGTAGGAAACATTAAAATTGAAGGGGCTCACATTATGTTTAGAAACTTCAGAGGAGAGGAGTCTAAGTACAATCGTGCTGGCGACAGAAACTTCTGCGTACTCATTGAAGATGACATGGATGTTGAGCAGTTATCAAGTGACGGATGGAATGTAAGAATTCTTGAGCCTATAGATGAGGGAGATGAACCAAAGCATTATATTCAGGTCGCTGTAAGTTACAAGAACATTCCACCAAAGATTTATATGGTTACTAGAAGAACAACTACTGAATTAGATGAGGATTCTATCAGTACATTAGATTTCGCTGAAATCAGTAATGTTGATTTGGTAATTAGACCATATTCTTGGGAAGTAAATGGAAAGACTGGAATTAAGGCATATGTTAAGACGATGTATGTAACTATCGAAGAGGATGAGTTTGCTGAAAAATATGCAAGAGAAGAATCTCCGGTAGAGGACGAGGTCCCATTCTATTAAAATCTGCGGGTGTCAGCTAATTAAGGTTGGCACCCATTTATATTGTACAGTTTGAACCAAAAACTAATATTTTTTAGCAAAAGAGGTGATATTTCATGCGATGCCCTAAATGCAATAGTAATGTATACTCGCATCATCAAAAGATAAATAAATCTGGCACTGAAATAAAACGGAATTATTGTTGTCGTAAGTGTAAATATGTATTTGAAACAATAGAACAGATTATTGAAAATACGCAAATTAAGTAAAATGATGGAACTTGATTTTTGGATAGTATTATTATTGGCGATGAAAATACATATTCTTATAGCGATGAGTATGACGGTTGGAACGATTAAAAGAAAGGAGACATATATGTTCTTTAAGAAAAAGTCATTTAATAAGCCGAAGCCACCGGTTAAGAAAGTGACAAAGAAATGGGAACCGACAATTGATTTATCAAACATTGATAAGAGGAAAACGGTTGAACCAAAACAAAAAGTAGAAATAAAAACAGAAAAAATGCCGGTTGAGACATATTCAAAAGACTTTCTGAATGAGTTTAATAAACTGACAAGAATTCATAGACCATTCGATGTTTGGAGAGATTTTGTGATTATGTTTGCGTGTGCGATATCAAATCCTCTTGATAAATTTCATTATAAAGACAGAGAGGAAAGATATTTGAGCATCATTTATAGATACGGTAAGGACGAACAGATGATATTTCCTAAACTGGCTGCATATACAACAATGGCTTTGGACGCTAATCCGGAACAGGATTTCTTAGGAAAAATGTTTATGGATTTAGGACTTGGCAATAGTTCAGCTGGTCAGTTCTTCACACCATATTCAGTTTGTCAGCTGATGGCAGATGTTGTTACTAGCGATTTAGATAATAATCTTCAAGATAAGTTGGAAAAGCAAGGTTATATTTCTCTTGCGGATGAATGCTGTGGAGCAGGAGCAACCCTTATAGCTGCTATTAATACTATCAAAAGAAAGATGGAAAAAACAACGCCATCGATGAACTTTCAAAGACATTTACTGGTTGTCGGACAGGATATTGATGAAACAGTTGCTCTTATGTGCTATATACAAATTTCTTTACTTGGTGTAGCCGGTTATATAAAAGTTGGAAATTCTATAGCAGATCCGATGACCACGGATGACGATAAGAGCAAATACTGGTATACACCTATGTACTTTTCAGATATTTGGGTAATTAGAAGATTTTAATAACAAAGAAAGGATGACACCATATGAAAAAGAGATATTCAATTTCTCAGAAAAAGTGCGAGCAGGGACTGGTAGCTTTTTATGGTTATGTATCCGAGATGTGCAATATAGAAGTTACAGAAAAGAGCACATTTGATTGCACGAAGATTTGTGTAACGAAACCTGTGCAGGATTCCATAATACGATATTATTCTGAATATCAGAAATTATCAGATGAAGAAATCGGTACAAAATTGCTTCTGTGCGGACCTAAAGCAAATCTCATAGGTGCTGGATACGAAGTTGAAGTTGAGGATGGTTTTGTCATTGAGGGTAAATAAATGGCAGGTGTTACATTAAGAAACTATCAATTAGATGCAATAAAAAGGATGAAAACAGGTTGCATTTTATGTGGTGGTGTTGGAAGTGGAAAATCTTTAACTTCGATAGCTTATTACTATGTGCGAAATGGTGGAATTATTGGGACTGATATTTACGAGCCAATGAATGATCCACCTAAAGATTTGTACATTATAACGACCGCCAGAAAGCGTGATACTTGTGAATGGGATGGGGAATTAGCACCATTTTTATTGTCTACACATGATGATGCGAATTTATATTCTAACAAAGTGATTGTGGATTCATGGAATAATGTGAAGAAGTATTCAGATGTAAAAGACGCTTTCTTTATATTTGATGAACAAAGAGTTGTTGGAAGCGGAACATGGGTAAAGGCATTCTTGAAGATTGCGAAAAGTAACGAGTGGATTTTGTTATCTGCTACACCCGGGGATACTTGGCAAGATTATATACCGGTTTTTGTTGCGAATGGATTCTATAAAAATCGAAGTGAATTTACAAGAGAACATATTGTTTATAGCAGATTTAGCAAGTTTCCGAAGATTGACAGGTATCTTAATACAGAACGTTTAACCAGGCTTCGGAATAAAATTCTTGTTAATATGGATTTCAAACGAGAAACGATATCGCACCACGAAGATATTTATGTTGGATATGACTCCATTAAATATAAGGAAATAACTAAAAATAGATGGGACCCTTATAAAAATGAACCCCTCCAAAATGCAGCAGGACTATGCTATGTATGGAGAAAACTTGTAAATATGGATGAGTCCAGACAAGTAGCGCTACTTGAGGTTATGGAGAAACATCCAAAAGCTATCATATTTTACAACTTCGATTATGAGCTAGAATTATTGAAAAATATTTTAACGGAATATGAAGTTGCAGAATGGAACGGTCATAAGCATCAACCAGTTCCGACAAGTGATAAATGGGCTTATCTTGTTCAATACAATGCCGGGGCAGAAGGATGGAACTGTATCACAACAGATACAATTATATTCTTCTCGCAAAATTATTCTTATAAAATAATGGCTCAATCGGCAGGAAGAATTGACAGGATGAACACACCATTTAAAGACTTGTATTATTATCACTTAAAATCTCGCTCTGGAATAGATACAGCCATAGCTAGAGCATTAAAAGAGAAAAAGACGTTTAATGAAAGGAGATACGTAAAATGGTAAACAATTCAGTAAAGGTAGTAGGACAGATACGATTAGGTAGCAGTGTTCTTGATGTATATGGTGATTTGGATGAACCATTGTTCAAGGCAGCAGATATAGCAAATATTATTGAGTATAGTTACGGAAATACGTGGCGAATGCTTGATATGTGTGAGGCTGATGAAAAGCTGAACCTACCAATGGTAGTTGCAGGTCAGAGAAGATCTGTAAGTTTTGTAAATGAGCACGGATTGTATAGCATTCTTTCACAGAGTAGAAAAGAAATTGCCAGAGCTTGGAGAAGGGTTGTTCACGATGAACTTATCAATCTCAGACGAACAAAAGGGTTTGATATTTCTGAGCAGTTTGGTGAATGGAACAACGCTATGGACAATATATATTTCGACGAAGCAACTGGACAGCTTATGCAATCAGTCACTACTACTGGCGGAGATGTAGAACAGATACCATATAAAGGATAGGTGCTTTATGGAAAATTTATATTTTGAAGTTGATTTTGAAAAATATTGCAAGACTTGCGAGCATAAAGATTTGTATGAGAAATGTGACCCTTGTTGTGAGTGTTTAGATCATGGCTGCAATACTCAATCAGAAAGACCTGTAAATTGGAAGGAGATGACTCAATGAGAGATACAGTATTAGTAGGTATTGATTATGATGATAAGACAAATACGGGAGTTCTTATTGTCGGTAAACAACGACCAAATAAATCTGTGGATATTATCAATGCAATTGACGGTCCGGAAGCTAAGGAACTGTTTGAAAAGTTGATCACTAAAAAGGCGGTGAAGAAATGAGCTTCCAGTATGACCAATATTTAGCAAATCACAGGGCTAATGTTAAAAAAGGATTTGATTGGCTATGTGAGAATTTACCAGATGTTACGAATGATATTTCAGATGCAGCCTGGCAGATTGAGTTTGCTCATGATAAGTCGAAAGACGAAGAAGACGAGTATAACGCGTATGATGCATATTTTTATGGAAATAACAGGTCTTATAAAGTTGTTCAGGATTATCAAAGAGCATGGCTGATACATATTCATAGAAACCCACATCACTGGCAGTATTGGATACTTATTCATGATGATATAGAAAATGGAGAATTAGAGACCATTCTTGAAATGCCATACGATTATATTGTGGAGATGATTTGTGATTGGTGGGCTTTTAGTTGGGCTAACGGAAATCTGTATGAGATATTTAACTGGTATGCCGAACATTCTAAATTCATGAAACTTGCACCTAGAACTAGAGAAACTGTTGAGGATATTCTTGATAAGATAAAGAACAGACTTGACAGTTTAGAAATTGAGCATAGCGGCGTAAAAGGAATGAAATGGGGTGTTAGGAATGGTCCTCCATATCCGATAAAAGATAACGGAAAAGTTGCAGAAGTTAGGAAACATGATAAAATAAAATCTACAAAGATAGCTAAAGAGAAATTTACAGAATATGCACTTAATTCGCAAAAATCTCCAGATAAGGCGAGGGCGTTTAAATCTGCATTAGGATATACAAAAGATAATGTAGACGAATTGATTGACAATATTAATGCACATTTTGATGCTACTAAATTGGAAGAACGTGGAGATAGCGGTTATGGAATGAGATATCAGCAAATTATGAGATTAAAGGGTCCAAACCAAAAAGAAGCTAATGTTCTTACAGCTTGGATAGAAGATGGAAACAATGAAATTAAATTGACAAGTGCATATGTAACAAAAAAGGAGGCATCTGAATGATAGTAAATCAATATGATGAAGTAATTCTTAAAGATGGAAGGACAGCCACAATTGTAGAAATACTGGAAGATGGTATTGAATACTTAGCTGATGTAAATATTGGTGATGACGAATGGGACACAATAGAAATTAGTCATCAAGATATTAAGGAGGTTATTTAACATGACAGATTTTAATATTAAAGAATATCTTGGCGGCTTAACAAACCATGTTATGTTTGAATACAATGGATATTCTTGTGGCGTTGACCCATTATCACTAAATAAGTTTGAAATGTGGTATGGTGATAAAAGCATGACTGCTCATTCAATCGAAGAGGTTATGGACACAAAATTCTTTGATGGGAAATCCCTTGAAGATATTTGGGATGACGTAACTGATTTAGAATATTAATTTATATTTACGAAACCCATGAGTCTTTATAGGCTTGTGGGTTATTTTTATTTAAAGGAGACAAATACAATGAAAAACAATATTATTGCAGTAGATTTTGACGGAACTTTATGTGAAAACAAATATCCGGAGATTGGCGAGCCAAATATGGAGCTTATTGATTTCCTTATGAGTTGTCAGCTGAATGGAGATAAAGTCATTCTTTGGACTTGTAGAAATGAGGAGCAGACAAAAGCGGCTGTTGACTGGTGTTCTGAGAGAGGTCTTGTCTTTGACGCTGTTAATGAGAATCTTCCAGAAATTATTACAGAGTTTGGTGGAGATACCAGAAAGATATTTGCAAATGTTTATATCGATGACAGGAATGTATCTTTATATTCGTGCAGAGAAAAGACATCTATGGATTTATGGGCTGAAAATGAGATTGGGCTGGCTTGCGAACATGAGAAATCTGGTGATGATGGCAATGGATTTTCTGAGTATGGATGTGCTTGCTACAGAAGTGCATTAAAAGCATTTGACAGCCTTATGGAGGATGGTCATAGCGGTATGAGTATCGGAATTACTAAAAATATTCTTAACCGCTTAATTGCAGGGAAGCCATTAACACCAATTGTAGATGCAGAAGATATTTGGAGTAATCGCATGAGCTTTGAAAAGAATGGGGAAAAATCAATTCAGTGCAAGAGGATGAGTTCTTTGTTTAAACATATCAAAGCAGATGGTTCAGTCAGTTATAACGATGTATCAAGAGCTGTATGTGTGAGCGTTAATAACCCAAACAATAGATACCATAGCGGATTAGTTGACAAGATTATGGATGAGATGTTTCCTATCTCTATGCCTTATATGCCGTCAACAAACCCATATTATGTATATTGTGAGGATTTCTTATACAATACAGAAAATGGTGATTTTGATACTGTCGGTGTATTCTATGTGATTACTCCAAATGGAGAAAAGATTAAGATTAACCGTTTCTTTGCTGAGAAAGACAATAAGTTTGAAGAGATTGATATTTTCAAATATGATGCAAGAAAAGAGGCTGCGGAGCAATTAAAGAAAGCTGGTGAAAAGAATGATTAATTTCTTTTTAGGATTTGGTGTTGGCTCTATTCTTAGTATGTTTTGTTTGTGTCTATTACAGGCTGCAAGCAAATTAGATGAGATGGAAGAAAAATTCAGAGAGGAGTCTGAGAATGAATAGAACTAGATTTATTCAAGGTTTAAATAGTAATATTGAACTTTCTGACAAAGAGAGAAGGCGAGCTATACGAAATAGTATAAATAAAAGATCTTGGAAATTGAATTGCACTATTGCTATGGAGGAATTTGCAGAACTCACACAGCAGGTTAGCAAACAAATTAGGGGTTATGGTGACAGAATTGGACTCATAGAAGAGATGGCAGATGCTTATATTTGCTTGAAACTTCTGGAGTCCATTTTTAATATCTCACCAGAAGATATGCATAAAGCAATTGATGTGAAGATGGACAGAGAAAGGAAAAGATAGTGAATCGAACAACAAAAATTAATGTACTCGCATATGCTTCACGACCAGAAATGGATATCAACTACTTCGGAGATATTGTGGAATATCAAGGAAAAAGATATTTTGTCAGCCTCTCCGAAGAAGTGGTTGAATTTCGTGGGATTGTGAAAGAGGAGGAAAATAAATGAGCAATGATATAAGCACAATGTATACTAAAGATCAAAATTTAAAGACAGGACGAAAGGGGTATGGAAATTGGAAACGCAAAAAAGAAACTGCTATATCTCCCGCAGCTTATGGCGATTATATTCTACAGCATAGGAAAAGAGGTAAGAAAAGATGAAATTAATTGAGTTTAAAGCTGAACTAATAACTCGTTGGTATGAAATAGCACCTTTTTCAGAAATATCGATATGCGAGGATGACCGTTATGGAGGTTTATTAAAGATACATATCGAATGGTTTTGTAGAGGAACAGTACGTTGCTATGATACTTTACTTAGTTACAGCGAACTTTCAGACACAAAATGTAATGCGATGGATACTATATTAAACAAGCTCACAGGAGCTTACTATTCAACACTTCTTTTAAAGAATAAGGAGAAATTATGATTAGATTAATAGTAGATGAATATTGTGAAAACTGTCCTGAATTTTGTGCTGATGTAGAAAAAACACATGTATACACTGATGAATTACAGATCACTAACACAGTAATTATGTGCGAACATAGAAACAGATGTAAATGCATAAAGGACATGATACAAAAAGAGAAAGTGAGGTATGAAAAAGATGATTAAACTGGAAGATCTATTATTAACTGCACACTGTGACGTGTCTATTATGGACAATATATATCCTGTGATAACAATTAATTACAAATATGATGCATGGAAACATTTTTCAAAAGATTTCTTAGATAAAGAAGTTGTAAAAATTGATACTTACAATGATAGAATCAGAGTTTGGCTAAAAGAGGAGGAAGATGAAAATGAAATCAATTAAAATAATAATATTATTGATATGTTGTCATTTGATAGGCGACTATGTCTTTCAATCTGATTTTATAGCAAAAACAAAAGGGGAAAATTGGTATCATTTAATTGTGCATTGTGTGTTATATTGTTTACCATTCTTTACTTTCTTTGAATTTACTTGGCAACTTTTGTTCATATTTATTACACATGCAATAATCGATACTTTAAAGGCTAGATACAACAAAATTAATTACGCTACAGACCAGTTATTACATTATATTGTAATGCTGGTTTATTTATTTTAGGAGGAAAATAAATGATTAAATTGGAACACGTAGTTCTGGCGAGTCCGGAGCAGATGGAGTTTATTATTGAGGGTATGCGTAACCCTATGAATAGTTGGGATAAGAGTGATAGTAATTGCTGTGCTGGAGAGGGGTTTGGGCAGTGTAGAGAATGTGGTCATTCGGATCGTTGCATGTATAATGGCGACTTTTACTTAGGAGATAGCGACCACTCCCTTATGCAGCGTCTCTCAAATGCCGGTACAGACCATAGAAAGTTTATGAGAATGATGCCGGTATATGTGAGAATTACAGCACCTTTATATTGGTGGAAAGAATTTGATACTTATAAAGTCGGTACTGTTGCCAATAGTTGCAGTACAATGCATAAGATTGCTGAGAAGGAATTTACGCTTGAAGATTTTTCGATTGAGCATTTAGCTTCTCAAACAAGACAAGTTTTAGAAATTACGATAGATGATTTAAACGATTCAAGATCCATATATTTAAAAACAAAGAATAAAGGTGACTGGTGGCAGATGATTCAGCTTCTTCCGAGTAGTTATAACCAGACCAGAAATGTCATGATGAATTATGAGGTGCTGGCAAATATCTATAAGTCTCGTAAGGATCATAAGTTGGATGAATGGCGAGAATTCTGTAAGTGGATTGAAGAGCTGCCATATTCAGAGTTGATTACTGGAGGATTTAAGAATGAACAAATATAGTAAATATGCATTGTGTTTGTTAATTATTTCTGTGTGTGGAACAATATTATCTTATGCTATGAACGAGAAAATATTACTGTGCGATATTTTTGTGGCTATCAACATTCTATTGTTTCAGAAAATGGAGGATTAATTATGTTATTAACATTAATAGGTATTATATTATGTGCATTAGGCTTTGCTGGTTTGATATTTTCAGCCGATAGGCATAGGTATTTCGATTCCGGAATCGAAATATTAAGTGGATTTGCTCTTGGCATTGGTATTATATGGTTAATGGTGTGTATTATGTTCATTATTATAACTCATTGCACGATAAGAAATAATATATCAAATGATCAGTACGAGAGAGAAGCAATTGAGAAACAGGTTGAATATTTGTCAAGCAATTACGAAGATGTATCAAAGACTACTGTTATACAAAAAGCATATGATTGGAATAAAAAAGTTTACAATGCGCAATATTGGTCTAATAATATATGGACAAATTGGTTTTGGTCTAAAAAGTATGTAGATTCTTTAAAATACATCGAATTGAGGTGATATTTTGACAGTTACGGTAAAAGATTACTGGAAATCTCATATCAGTTCTGCAATTTATGGATACTGTGTTTGTGGGCGAGAGGTACAGCACTCAGCTAAGAAGATTGATGAGAAGTGCCCCTTATGCGGAGCAACTCTTGAGTGGGATTTATCAGATAAGAAATTATGGCATAACGGAAAGGAGAACGAAACAATATGACACATGATAAATATGATAATGATATTTTAAAAACTCTTAAGTCTATAGATGTGAGTTTGAAAAGTATCGCCAAAAGTATACAGGTGAAAAATACAACTGTTGATAACGATTCAGAAGAAGCTACAAAGGATTTAATCGATAAGAAAACGGAGGAAATGAAAGATGACAATTAACGAGTTACTACCTATTTTAATACTGTTGTTTGTGGTGTTTATTTTGGTATACACACTTACAACTAGAATTTTAGAAAGTTTTGAGTATGAGTCAAAGATGGAGACGCTTGGTAAAGTTTCAAAAGCTTTGATAGACAAAGATGTATTGATTGATTATAAGAGCTTTACGGAATTACTGGACTTAGAAAAGGAAAATAAGAAATAGCAAATTAAGGAGAAGTAAATGCGTATGATTAGTGGGTTTGGAGGTAACAGTATGGAATACGATGATATTTTGCAGGCATTATGTGATGTGTGGGAAAGAGTTAAGGAAATTATGAAGAAATTTACCGAACGATTAAGGAAACTTTTAGGGGAATTAATAGATATTGAACCCGGAAAGCCTATAAAGGTGACAGATTATCGATGTTATAGGGACTTTTATGTTCGTGCAGAGTATACATATATTCCAATATTCCGCAGAAATATGCCGTATCACAGAAGAAATTTTTAAAATTTGGAGGTAAATTTGCAGGTGGATAAGCGTGGAAGACCGCCTAGAGACGACGGAGAAGTAAAAAATAAGCAGTATAGATTGCGTTTGTCGGACAGTGAGGAGTCTATTTTAGATGAATTATCGACCGAATATGGTATGCCAAAGGCTGAAATTCTGAGAAGAGGACTAAGAATGCAGCATAATTTGTTGAGACATACCGGGTAAATTGATGAAAATTGGTTGAATTCTTGGATATCCATTTAATCATTTTTGGTCATTTTCTGCCCACTTTTGAGAAAATAAAAACGGGCAGAGACTAAAAAATTTGGGCAAAAGTGCGAAAAACATTTAGTGGATATCCAAGTTTGGTCAAAAATTTGGGTTTTCTGCCCACTTTTTAAAACGTTTTTGTCCATAGACCGAATGCCTGCAAACCCAGTATTTATGCGGGTTCCGAGTTCTTGGATATCCAACTTTGGTCAAAAACCCACTTTTTTTTCAACTCTAATGCGAAGAAAAAGTTTAATAAATATATATAATTAGCAAAAATTTTTGGGTTTTTGTCCAAGAAGGTAGTTCCAGCTCAAGAAGCGACTTTAAATTTAGTTTCAGCTATGATATAATAAAAACAATCATATTGATATTTTAGATATGGAGGAGCAAGTGTTATGGGGTCTAATAATAAATCAAACAAAAACTATGCTGGCGTTCTTGGAGCAATAGGAGCTGTAGCAGGGTTAGTTCAAGCAGCAACCCCAATGGTAGAAAAAGCAATGGATAAATCTAAAGATACATCTGATAAAGCTGTCACTAAAGTTATAATTCCGGATTTATATCGTAAAGATTTTCCGATAGATTTGGAACAGGCAAAAACATTACTTTCTGATAGTGGATTAAAATATTCTGAAAGTAAGATGGTTATTAAAGATGCAGATAAGAAATATAAAGATTGTTTTGATTTCCAAGTTATTACTTCAAGTCCTAAGCAAGGTGCATCAGTAAATACAGGCACAACCGTATATTTAAAATACATAACTCAAGAAGTGATTGATGCCAGTATAAAAATTTTTGAGGATGAAGAGAATGTCAAAACTGAGCGTAAGGAAAAGAAAGCGATAGATAAACAAGAACGTAAAGACAAACGAAAAGAAAAAGTTTCGGAAGTAGCAGATAAAGCAAAAAATACAATCAGTCACATATTTAAGAAAGGAGATTCTAAAGATGAGCAAGAATAGAAAGAAACGCAGTACCGCTGGATTAATTTTAGATTTGGTGCTGACAATTTGTACAGGAGGTCTTTGGCTAATATGGATACTGATAAGGTATCTGAGAAATAACAGCTAAATATATTTTTGGAGACAGAGATGCTTAATTGTGTCTCTGTTTTTTTATACTCTTTTTTTTGCGCGCGAAAAATACATTCCCTTTTATGAGGAGAGAGGTAAAATATGCATTTTTAACAGCATTCACTTTCTCTTTTGATATTTGTGAAAGGAGCTTACAAAATGTTAGAAAACAAATTCCAGGCTAATTTAATTAAAGAGCTTAAGAAACTTTTTCCTGGATGCATAGTTATGAAGAATGATGCAAGTTATATTCAAGGTATTCCAGACTTGCTAATTCTTTATAATGATAAGTGGGCTTCTTTGGAATGTAAAAAAAGCGCGTCGGCTAATAAACAGCCTAATCAAGAATATTATGTGGATCAAATGAACAGGATGTCTTTTTCCCGTTTTATTTGTCCGGAAAACAAGGAGGAAGTGCTATATGAACTTCAACAATCATTCCAATCTTGAGGGGCAGCACGCTTTTCTCGGAGCTAGTAAATATCATTGGATTAATTACAGCGAAGATAAAGTTGCCGATGCCTATTCAAAATTTCTTGCTACTCAGAAAGGTACCGTGTTACATGCATTTGCCGCACAGTGTATCTCTTTGGGACAGAAATTACCAAAATCACAAAAAACTTTGAATATGTATGTTAATGATGCCATTGGTTATAAGATGACACCGGAACAGACATTATTTTATTCTGAAAACTGTTTTGGAACAGCAGATTCAATTTCATACAGGTCTGGATTACTTAGAATTCATGATTTGAAGACAGGCATAATTCCAGCACACATGGAGCAACTTATGATTTATGCCGCTCTTTTTTGTTTGGAATATAAAGTAAAACCTGCTGATATTGATATGGAATTAAGAATCTATCAGAACAATGAAGTTCTGTATCATAATCCAACAGCAGAAGATATAGTTCCAATTATGGATAAAATCATTACCTTTGATAAGGTTATAAGAAAAATAAAAGAACAGGAGGGTTAATCAATGAATCGAATAGCTAAAGTATTATCTCAAATTTCTGATGATATGCTTATGCATTACGGTGTTGCCAGAAGGTCTGGTCGATATCCATGGGGTTCTGGAGATAACCCTTATCAGCATAGTGGGGACTTTCTGAGTCGTGTGCAGTCTTTGAAAAAGTCTGGTATGAGTGAAACAGATATTGCTAAGACTATGGGGCTTACAACAACTCAGCTCAGAACACAAATGAGCCTCGCTAAAGATGAGAGAAGAGCAGTGCAAGTTGCAACAGCCAAAGACCTTCGAGAAAAGGGTTACAGTTTGAATGAAATTGCAGATAAGATGGGATTTGCAAATGACTCATCTGTAAGGTCTTTATTGAATGAAAATTCTGAAGCCAGAATGAACCAGGCGAAAGCTACAGCCGATGTTCTTAGAAAACTTATTGATGAAAAAGGTATGATTGATGTCGGTACCGGAGTTGAAAGAGAGCTTGGAGTTTCGAAAGAGAAACTTAACCAGGCTCTTTATATTTTGGAAATGGAAGGTTATCCGATTTATGGAGGTGGAGTTCCACAGGTTACTAATCCTGGAAAACAGACAAACATAAAAGTAATCTGTCCTCCTGGAACAGAGCATAAGGATATTTATAATTATGAGGATGTACATTCTGTAAAAGATTATATTTCTTATGATGGTGGTGAGTCTTTTAGAAAAGGTTTTGAATATCCTTCAAGTATGGACTCTAATCGACTTGCTATCAGATATAAAGAAGATGGCGGTATTAACAAAGATGGTGTTATAGAAATTCGTAGAGGAGTCCAGGATTTATCATTAGGCGATTCGCATTATGCACAGGTTCGAATAATGGTAGATGGAAAGAAATATCTGAAGGGAATGGCTGTCTATTCTGATGATATGCCGGATGGCGTTGATGTTATCTTCAATACCAATAAATCAAAATCGGTTCCTAAAATGGAAGTTCTTAAGGACATTAAAAATGACCCAGATAATCCTTTTGGTTCTTTAATAAAGGAACACGGCGGTCAAAGTTATTATGATGACCCAAAAGGAAAGTATACAGACCCCGTAACTGGAAAGAAACAGAGCTTGTCTTTAATCAATAAGAGAGCCGAAGAAGGAGATTGGGGCGAATGGAGTAAAACACTTCCATCTCAGTTCTTATCAAAACAGAGTCTATCTCTTATTAAAAAGCAGTTGGGTCTCGCAACGGCAGATAAGCAATCCGAATTTGATGAGATTTGTTCATTAACCAATCCTACAGTAAAGAAAACTTTATTGAAATCTTTTGCTGATGATTGCGATTCAGCTGCTGTACATTTGCAGGCTGCGGCATTACCAAGACAGAAATATCAGGTAATACTTCCATTGACAACCATTAAAGATAATGAGGTTTATGCACCAAACTATAAAGATGGAGAAACAGTTGCCTTAATTCGTTATCCGCATGGAGGAACTTTCGAGATACCAATTTTGAAAGTAAATAATAAGTTAGCTGAAGGAAAGAGTGTTCTTGGTAATACTCCGGCTGATGCCATTGGCATTAATAAAAAGAATGCTGATAGATTGTCCGGAGCTGACTTTGATGGTGATACCGTAATGGTAATACCTTGTAATTCCTCAAAGAGCAAAGTAAAAATTACTTCTACACATTCTTTAAAAGGATTAGAGGATTTTGATACAAAGGACGCATATGGTCCAGATTCTAGTAAACCTGTAAAAGTAGATTCTAAAGGAAAAGAATACTACACTAGAAATGGTAGAACATACCAAAGGATGACAAATACTCAGACTGAAATGGGTAAGATTTCTAACCTTATTACAGATATGACTTTGAAGGGTGCTACTGAACCAGAATTAGCAAAAGCTGTTCGTCATAGTATGGTTGTTATTGATGCTCAAAAGCATAAGCTTGACTATAAGCAGAGTGAAATTGATAACGATATTGCAACTTTAAAGAAGAAATACCAAGGTACAACGGATTCAAATGGTCACTATCATGAAGGCGCGTCTACTCTTATCTCAAGAGCAAAATCTGAAACTTCTGTATTAAAGAGAAAAGGAAGTCCTACTATCAATGAAGATGGTTCTCTCAGTTACAAAGAAGTTAAAGAGACATACACAGACAAAGATGGAAAAATAAAAATTCGTACTCAGAAGAGTACAAAGATGGCTGAAGTTAAGGATGCAAGAGAATTATCATCCGGCACCCCACAAGAAGAAGCGTATGCAAAATATGCAAATTCTATGAAATCTTTAGCAAATCAAGCAAGAAGAGAAATGGTCAATACTGGAAAGATTGCCTATTCTGCTTCTGCAAAAGCAACTTATCAGTCTGAAGTAGACTCACTTATGGGAAAATTAAATGTTGCTTTAATGAATGCCCCCCGTGAAAGACAAGCCCAGACCATTGCTAATGCTGAGGTTCAGTCTAAGAAAAGAGATAACCCAGATATGACAAAGGCTGAAATTAAGAAGGCAAGTCAGCAGGCTTTATCGAAAGCCCGCAATTCTGTAGGAGCTAAGAGAACTTCTATAGATATAACTGATAAGGAATGGGAGGCTATACAGGCTGGTGCTATCAGTGAGAACAAGCTAACACAGATACTAAACAATACTAACATTGATGTTGTCAGACAAAAGGCTACTCCTCGTGCCACAACATCACTCAGTACAGCTAAACAGGGTAGAATTTCAGCTCTATCCGCATCTGGCTACAGTACATCTGAAATAGCTGAAGCTTTAGGAGTATCTACTTCAACTGTATCTAAGTATCTGAATGGAAAGGAGTGAACATAGAGAATGGATGTAACTAAGTGTGCATTGACCACAATTGATAACCCTTATGATCCGTTTGACCAGTTCACCGAATGGATGCTATATGACGAGGAGAAAGGCTATCACTCGACATCGTATCTTGGTCGAATCGCAAGGACATCGGATGAGCTGTCGGATGAAGAGAATGATAAAGAGATTGAAAGAGCGATAGATGAAATTATCAAATATGATTTTAGAAACATATACAAAAAAGTGAAGAAAACACTAAATATTACACAGACTGCTTAAGGGTATAGGGGGGTGCATAAAAAACATACCCCCACCTATATCGCGGCGGTCTTTATTTTTTCCCCAGAGGGAATTTTTTGAAAAATGTTCTGATATATCAGCAGGGTTTTAAAGAGTTTATAGGATTATTACTGAGCGGTGGCTGGCTCATCTTTAAAGGTTGTCTCCTTTCATATACAAGAGTGTAGTAATAGTCTCTGTAAACTCTTTAAAACCCTGCTGAAACTTTATATAAAGTGTGCAGAAATTACTTAAAAGGAGGCGGTAACTATGAGGAAAGTTAAGCCAGACTCATCTTCTGATACTGCCAGTCAGCGAATGCGACCAGCAATTACACCAGAAGCAAGACAGAAACAAATGATTTCTCTTGCAACTGATTGTGCTGAGGATTTAATGAGGTCTGGTAAGGCACCATCGCAGATTATTGTTCATTATTTAAAGCTTGGAACAAAACAGGCAGAGCTTGAATTAGAGAAGACAAAAAAAGAGTTAGCTCTAACAGAAGCAAAAACAAAAAGTATTCAATCGGCAGAACAAGCAGAGCAAACTTATAAGAATGCTCTTGAGGCTTTCAGAGGATACAGCGGACAGGATACACAAAGGGAGAGCGACGAATATGAGTGGGATGATTAAAACATATACCGAGCTTATCCGTTTGCAAACATTTCAAGAAAGATTCGAATATTTAAAATTAGATGGCTCAGTTGGAATAGAGACATTTGGATTTGATAGATATTTGAATCAGATTTTTTATAACTCAAAAGAGTGGAAAAGACTTAGAAATGAAATCATTGTCAGAGACAAGGGTTGCGATTTGGCTTGCGATGGTTATGAAATTCAAGGAAATATCATTATTCATCATATGAATCCAATTACACCAGAAGACATCATTAATAGAAATGATGACCTGCTTAATCCTGAGTATTTGATATCAACAGTATTGATGACCCACAACGCAATACATTATGGAGATTCAAATTTATTACCACATGCACCTATAGAGAGAAGAAAAAATGACACATGTCCATGGAGACAATAGAAGGAGGTTACTTATGAGTGAAGAAAAAAAAGTAAATCAGACAGAACAGACAGCAGAATCGTCAAATGCTAATACAAAGAATGAAGAGATTAAAATTCTTGGCACTGTTGAAAGCTGTGGGCAGTTGAGGGTTAGAAAAGAACCAAATGAAGAAGCTGATGTAATAGGGATAATTCCATGTGGTACTGTCGTGGAGCTTTTAAATGATAACGTCATTAATGGTTTCTATTCGGTTCATACAGAAACAGGAGATGGTTATTGCATGATTGATTTTATTAATATTACCCATCCTGAAAAGGAGTAAATGTATGGTAGCAGAGAATATTTCTGATAGTATATTGACTTCTGTGAAGAAGTTACTTGGCTTAACTGAGGAGTATGATGCTTTCGATGTAGACATAATTATGCATATAAATTCGGTATTTACCATATTAACTCAGTTAGGTATCGGTCCATCAGATGGCTTTATGATAGAGGATAAGAATAATAAATGGTCTGAATTTATTGAAGATATGAGATTGTATCAGCTTGTGAAATCTTATGTGTGGTTGAAGGTAAAATTATTATTTGACCCACCTATGAGTTCAGCTGTTATGGAGTGTTATAAAGCTCAGATTAATGAATATGAGTGTCGTTTACGAATTGTGAATGAAACTGAAGGGAAGTGAATATTCAAAATGAATAATGAATTAGAACACCATGGTATAAAAGGTATGAGATGGGGTGTTCGCTGTTATCAGAACAAAGATGGCTCTTTAACACCTCGGGGTGAAAAGCGATATGACAGAGATGTAAGAGAAAATCTTGGTAAGAAAAAAGATAACCGAATCGATACAAGTAATCCAGACCCTAACAGATGGGTAAGGGAAGACCTTGAGCGAAAGAAAAAAATTGTTGATACCAGTTCTTCTATGGTTCGACAGTTAAAGTCTATGGAAAGTGAAACACGACCGAAAGCTAAACGAAAATCTATGGACTTATCTAAGATGACAGATAAAGAAATGCGAGACAGAATTAATCGTGAACTACTTGAGCAGCAGTATCAAAAATTGTTTTCAGAAATCGAAGAGCCAAAGATATCTAAGGGTCGAGAATGTGTTAAAGATGTTCTTTCCGTTGCCGGTGATGTATTAGCGGTTACTGGCTCTTCACTAGCTATAGCTTTGAGTATTAAGGAACTTAGAGGAAAGTAAGGAGAAAATTCAATATGGCATTATCAAACACAGCCGTCCCAAAATATTACGGCATGTTTCGTGATGCCGTTATTCGAGGCGAGATACCAGTTAATAAGGAAATCTCTATGGAGATGAATCGTATTGATGACCTTATTGCAAATCCTGGAGTCTATTACGATGACAAAGCAGTTGAAGGATTTATCTTATACTGCGAAAACGAATTAACACTTACCGACGGTTCAGATCTGAATCTTCTTGATTCATTTAAAGTATGGTCTGAACAAATTTTTGGCTGGTATTATTTTGTTGAAAGAAGTGTCTATGAACCGTCGGAAGATGGTCATGGCGGACATTATGTTAAAAAGCATATCCGAAAAAGGCTTATTAACAAACAGTACCTTATAGTAGCACGAGGCGCTGCAAAATCTATGTATGGTTCTTGTTTACAGAACTATTATCTTAATGTCGATATCACGACAACACACCAGATTACAACTGCACCAACAATGAAACAGGCAGAAGAAGTTCTGTCGCCTATTCGTACAGCTATTACTCGTTCGAGAGGACCATTTTATAAATTCCTTACAGATGGTTCAATAATGAATACCAGTGGTTCAAAAGCCAATAGAGTTAAATTGGCATCGACCAAGAAAGGAATAGAAAATTTTCTTACCGGTTCGTTATTGGAAATTCGTCCGATGAGGATAGACAAGCTACAGGGATTGCAGCTCAAGGTTGCAACTGTTGATGAATGGTTATCCGGAGATATCAGAGAAGATGTAATTGGTGCTATTGAACAGGGGGCATCAAAGGTAGATGATTATTTGATTGTTGCTATTAGCTCTGAGGGTACAGTCCGTAATGGAGCAGGCGATACAATCAAAATGGAATTGCAGGACATCCTAAAAGGTGAATATATTAACCCTCATGTTTCTATCTGGTGGTACAAACTTGATTCTGTTGAAGAAGTTTCAAATCCAGATATGTGGTTGAAAGCTAATCCAAATTTAGGAAAAACTGTCAGTTATGAAACATATCAGCTTGATGTTGAAAGAGCAGAGAAAGCTCCAGCTGCAAGAAATGATATACTGGCAAAACGATTTGGTCTGCCAATGGAAGGTTACACATATTACTTCACATATGAAGAAACTTTGCCGCATCGAAAAAGAGATTTCTGGCAATTGCCTTGCTCTTTGGGTGGAGACCTATCGCAGGGAGATGATTTCTGTGCATTTACATTTCTGTTTCCATTATCGAATGGTGCATTTGGTGTAAAGACACGAAATTACATAACGCAAAGGACATTAATGAAATTGCAGCTTGCAATGAGATTGAAGTATGAAGAGTTCATCAAAGAAGGCAGTCTTATTGTTATGGAAGGAACTGTCCTGGATATGATGGAAGTATATGAAGATTTGGATAACTACATTATTGAAAGCGGTTACGATGTAAGGTGTTTTGGGTACGACCCATATAACGCAAAAGATTTCGTAGAACGTTGGACACAGGAAAATGGTGTATTTGGTGTAGAAAAAGTAATCCAGGGAGCTAAGACAGAATCAGTTCCACTTGGAGAATTAAAGAAATTATCAGAAGATAGAATGCTTCTGTTCGATGAAGAGCTTATGACATTTACGATGGGAAACTGTATTACTTTAGAGGATACTAACGGAAACCGTAAATTGTTAAAGAAAAGATATAGTCAGAAAATTGATGCAGTGGCAGCTATGATGGATGCCTATGTCGCATATAAGCTCAATCGAGATATGTTTGAATAAGGAGGAAAAATGAGTGGAATATCAAAAAAAAAACGATGAATTAGAACACCATGGTATTAAAGGACAACGTTGGGGTGTTCGTCGTTATCAGAATAAAGATGGCTCTTTAACTTCGGCTGGTAAGAAAGAGTATTACGAAGAAAGTAATACATCCATAATTATAAATAAAGATGGTTCAAAAAGTATACCGAAAGGGTTTAAATTCAATAGAATCGGACAAGAGAAATTAGATGTAAATGCTTCTGGTAGTTTATATGTGAGCTATGGTAAGGATGATGCTGCAAGGTATATTAAAAATCTTGGTCCCACTAAACTTAATAAATTATTAGGAGTAAGTAGTAATACTGTTCAACATATTAGCGTAAAAGATACACTTAAAATGCCTTCCGATAACGAAGTTGTAAAAGAAACGGCAAACTTATTACTATCAAATAAAAAACTATTAAACAGTCTTAATGACTCGATATATTCGATGGTTGTAAGTGATAGAGGCGTATCTAGTAAAGAACTTCGTGATTCATTATCTAATCCAAATAATGAGAGAAGTGTGAAAATAGCCTATTCTGTAAGTTCATTCCTTGGCGATCCGAAATATGCAAGTGAATCAAAAATATTGTATGAACATTTTAGAAATAAAGGATATGATGCGCTTCCAGATTTACATGATAGATTATCTGGCACATCCAAAACGGCTATGATAATAATCAATCCTAATAAAGTAGAAATAACTTCTAAAACAACAATTACAAAAGATGTTTTAGAGGCCGGAAAACAACATGTAAAATCTATAGAAAAGTTAAAAATAAATGATTTAATAAAATAGAAAGGAAATTTCAAAATGGAATTAAATGTTGGCTCTAGGCTGAAACATGCCTGGAATGCATTTCTGAATCGAGCCCCCACTGCCAATTATCAGTATGGTATAGGTGGAGGATATGCATATCGACCAGACAGATTCAGACTTACAAGAGGAAATGAGCGTTCTATCGTGACCTCTGTTTACAATCGAATAGCTTTAGATGTAGCCGCCATTAACATTCAGCATGTTCAGTTGGATGATGAAGGGCGGTTTTTAAATGTTATAAAATCGGGGCTTAATGATTGTTTATCGTTAGAGGCAAATCTTGACCAGACAGGAAGAGCATTCATACAGGATGTAGTTATGTCAATGATGGACGAAGGTGTTGTGGCAATAGTTCCGGTTGATACTACAATCAACCCGGATATATCTAATGGTTTTGATATAACGTCAATGCGGGTAGGTAAAATAGTCGATTGGTATCCACAGCATGTAAAACTCGAAGTGTATAACGAACAAACAGGTGTAAGGCAAAATATTACTATGCCAAAGAGAAGCGTAGCAATTATTGAAAACCCGCTTTATGCCGTTATTAATGAACCGAATTCTACAATGCAGAGATTGGTTCGAAAATTGAATCTTTTGGATGCTGTTGATGAACAGAGCAGTTCTGGGAAATTAGATTTAATTATCCAGTTGCCATATGTTATCAAATCAGATGCAAGAAGAAAGCAGGCTGAACTTCGAAGAAAAGATATAGAAGAACAGTTGTCCGGCTCAAAGTATGGAATTGCGTATATTGATGGAACGGAGCACGTTACACAGTTAAATCGTTCGGTTGAGAATAATCTGATGAAGCAGATTGAATATTTGACGAGTATGCTATATAGCCAGTTAGGTATCACTCAGAGCATATTAGATGGAACGGCTGACGAGAAGACAATGCTTAATTACTACAATCGAACAATAGAACCAATTTTGTCAGCGATTGTTGATGAAATGAAACGCAAGTTCCTTACAAAGACCGCCCGAACAAAGAACAAATCGATCAAGTTCTTTAGAGACCCATTCAAACTTGTACCAATAAGTGAAATTGCTGAGATAACGGACAAGTTTACGAGAAATGAAGTAGCATCATCAAATGAAATGCGTCAGGTAATTGGATGGAAACCATCTGATGACCCTAAGGCGGATGAATTGAGAAATAGTAATATATCACAATCTGACTCTGGAATCGCAACTCAGACTGATGATGAAAATCAAGATATAGGAGGAGAAATTCAAAATGAAGTATGATTTTGGTGGCTATGCCACACGAAACGATCTTACTTGTAGTGATGGTCGTGTGATCAAAAAAGATGCTTTTAAAGCACAGAACGGACAGACTGTGCCATTAGTATGGAATCATAATCACAATGATGTTAATGATGTACTTGGATTAGCACATCTTGAAAATCGTAAAGATGGCGTATATGCGTATTGTGAATTTAATGACACAGATAATGGCAAGACAGCAAAAGAGCTTGTACAGCATGGCGATGTAAGGTCATTATCAATCTTTGCAAATCAGCTTATGCAGAAAGGCTCTGACGTAATTCACGGATTAATCAGAGAGGTTAGTCTTGTAGTTGCTGGAGCTAATCCAGGAGCTTTTATTGATGATGTAATTGCTCATGGAGAAGATGGTTCTGGAATTATTGCTTGCTATGACGAGGGAGTAACAGTATTTATGCACTCTAATGATAAACCGGATGACGAAGAGAAAGATAAGGATTCAGAAGATGATGAGACTGTAGAAGATGTCTTTGACTCACTTACAGAAAAGCAGAAAACTGCTGTATATGCAGTTATCGGAACAATCATGGAAGACAAAGAAAATAATGACGACTCAGATGATAATGAAGGAGGAAATGATAAAATGGCGATGAAACATAACGTATTTGAGAATGGTGCACAGGCACAGGATAACACACTTTCTCATGCTGACCAGGTGGCTATCCTTGAGACAGCAAAGATGAGAACAGTTGGAACTTTTAAGAATGCATTACAGATGTATGCGGAGGAGAATGCACTTCAGCACGATGCAACGAGCAGTGGTGTTGCAACAGGAGACCTTTCTAAGCTCTTCCCAGAGTATGCAGAGGTAAGACCTGGTGCACCGGAGCTTATTACTAATGATCAGGGTTGGATTAGCACTGTTATTTCTAAGGTACATAAGTCACCAATGTCAAGAATCAGAACAACACAGGCTGATATCAGAAATATTGATACTCTTAAAGCTCATGGCTACCAGAAAGGAAAGCAGAAGAAGTTAGCAGGAAACTTTAATCTTGTAAGAAGAACAACAGACCCACAGACTATTTATGTAAAGAATGCACTTAACAGAGATGACATTGTTGACATCACTGATTTCGATTATGTTGCATATCTGTACAACATTGATCGTATGAACCTTAACGAAGAGCTTGCTAAGGCAATTATGATTGGTGACGGTCGTGATGATGGCGCAGAGGATAAAATCTTCCCAGAGCATATCAGACCAATCTGGCTTGATAACGACCTTTACACAATTCACGTAGACCTTGATACTACGGCTATGAAGGCTGAACTTCAGGGAACAAATACTGGGGCAAACTTTGGTGATAACTATGTGTACGCCGAAGCAATGGTACAAACAATACTCTATGCAAGAGAGAACTATAAGGGAACTGGTACACCAGACTTATACTGCACACCTCATATGGCAAATGTAATGCTCCTTGCAAGAGATTTGAACGGTAGAAGAATCTACTCTTCTAAGGCTGAGCTTGCTACAGCATTAAATGTTAACAGCATCAATACAGCCGAGCAGTTCGCTAACAAGACAAGAAAGACTTCCGATGGAAAGACAAAGAAGCTTATCGCTCTTGTCGTAAATCTTCAGGATTATTCTCTCGGGGCAACAAAGGGTGGAGAAATCACACACGTCAATCAGTTCGATATCGACTTCAACCAGGAGAAATCACTTCTTGAGACACGCTGCTCTGGAGCTCTTACAAGAGTCTACTCAGCAATTGCCATTGAGGAGGATGTCACAGATACTAAGGGTCAGCAGACTGGTGACTTAGCAGGCTAAGATAAATCGTAGAAAGGAAATTTCAAAATGAGTAAATTTTTTGGAGCAATTGGTTATTCCGTATCAGAAGAAACAGCTCCCGGTGTATGGACAGACCATATTGCAGAGCATAATCATTATGGCGATGTTAATAGGAGTAAGGCTCAGCACGAAACTGGAACATCACTTAATGATAACCTTAATATTTCAAATGAGTTTAGTATTATTGCTGACCCGTTTGCTTATGAGAATTTCCAGAATATGCGATATATCGTATTTATGGGGGCTAAGTGGAAAATTATGAGCGTAGAAGTTCAGTATCCACGATTAATTCTGACGGTTGGAGGGGTTTATAATGAGCAGACGACTTAAACTACATAGTATTCTTTGTGGCATATTAGCTTGTCCAGAAAGAGGAAAAGAGTGTCGAGCTTATTTTCAGCCACTAGCATCAGTTAGTATGAAATACCCTGCCATTGTGTATGCCCTTAATGGAAAAGATAAGAGGCACGCCGATGACAGGGTTTATTTGTCTTCAAATCGTTATTCTGTAACAGTCATAGACAGCAATCCGGATAGCGATATAGTAGACAAAATATCTGAATTACCAATGTGCAGATTCAATACAGCCTACACCAAGGACAATTTGAATCACACAGTATATGAAATTTATTATTAGGAGGAAATCAACATGTCAAAACTTACATGGGATAATGAAGGCGAGCGATTGTTTGAAACTGGTGTCAGTGAAGTCGCTCTTTATCCATTTCAGACAAATGGCTATACAAAGGGTGTTGCTTGGAATGGTGTGAGTTCTATTACAGACAGTCCTGGAGGAGCAGAGTCAAATAAGATATATGCAGATAACATTGAATATCTTAATCTTATGTCTGCCGAAACAGCTGGCGGAACTATTGAAGCATATATGGCTCCGGATGAGTTCGCCGAATGTGATGGTTCTGTAGAGATTGCACCAGGAGTATATGCGGGTCAGCAGAACCGTAAGAAATTTGGTCTTGCGTATAAGACTATTCTCGGAAATGATACAGAGTCAAATGACCATGGTTATAAACTTCACTTAACATGGGGATGCCTTGCTTCTCCATCAGAGAAACAGAACTCATCTGTAAATGAAAGTCCAGAGCCATTGGCTATGTCTTGGGAATACAGTGCAACACCTGTTAAAGTTACTGCGGCTGTTAAAGGTAAGAAACTTAAAGCAACAGCTACAATGACATTCGACTCAACAAAGGTTGATGCTACCAAACTCCAGAAGTTGGAAGGTATTCTTTATGGAACAGATGGTTCTGGATCTACAGAGCCAAGACTTCCAATGCCTGATGAAATCATTTCTATGATGACAACAGAAGGTTAATTAAATATTCAGTCTATGCGACGTATTCAGTTCGGCTGGCGTCGCTTTTTTATTTGAAAGGAGAAATTCAAAATGCATAAAGAAACTATTACTTACGTTGATTTCAACGGGACAGAAAGAACAGAAGACCACTATTTTAATCTCAGCAAAACAGAGATTACGGAGTTAGAGGTAAGTATGCCTGGTGGTCTTGCTGAGTACCTTATGGGAATTGTAAATGCCAAGAATGTTCCAGAAATTATGGCTTCATTTAAGAAGATTATCTTATCTGCATACGGCATCAAGTCGGCAGATGGAAGAAGGCTTGAAAAAGGAGAAAAAATCAGCAAAGCATTCACGGAATCACCGGCATATGACGTGCTGTTTCAGAGATTATTCTTATCTGGAGATGTTAATGCTGCTTCTGATTTTATCAATGCAATCATTCCTCAGATTAAGGATGATGCGGCACAGTCAGCAGCAGAGAATAAGAATTTAACAGTTGTTTCTGGAACGGCACAGTAAATTCATTTGGGAGGTGTACAGATGCTTAATATCGTAATACCTTCAGTTGAATTATGGGATGAAAAGAATGAACAGTTCATCTATACAAAGGAACAAAAATTACAGTTAGAGCATTCTCTGGTTTCAGTTGCTAAATGGGAAGCCAAGTGGAATAAGCCTTTTATAAACAAGAAAGATAAAACTACAGCGGAAATTATCGACTATGTGCGATGTATGACCATTACACAAAATGTACCAGATGATTGCTACAACTATTTAACAATAGCAAACATAGAAGAAGTGAACCGGTATATTGCGTTACCAATGACTGCTACTTGGTTCACTGAAACAAAAAAGAAAGTAACAACAAATCGTGAGCAGATTACAGCGGAACTTATTTATTACTGGATGATTAGTTTCAATATTCCTATGGAATGTCAGAAATGGCATTTGAACAAATTGCTTACTTTGATAAGGGTATTCAACGAGAAGAATCAACCTAAAAAGAAAATGAGTCAGCAGGAACTATATCGTCAGCACGCTGCAATAAATGCTGCAAATAGAAAGAGATTTCATTCAAAAGGATAGGAGGAAATGCTATGAGACTTAATGGTATTGATATCAGCGGTTGGCAGGAAGGTATTGATTTATCTGCTGTTGCCGCTGATTTTGTAATTATGAAAGCTACTCAGGGTACTGGATTTGTCAGCAAAGATTTTGTTAGACAGTATCAGCAGGCAAAAGAAAATGGAAAGCTTGTCGGATGTTATCACTATGCCGAGGGAGGCGATTATGTTGCAGAGGCAAACCATTTCCTTGATGTTGTTGGAAATCGCGTCGGAGAAGCTATTCTTTGTCTTGATTGGGAAGGACAGGATAATCCAACATTTGGTAAGAACGATTTCGATTGGGTTAAAGGATTCTGTGATTATGTATTCTCTAAGACTGGTGTAAAACCACTTGTCTATATTCAGAAGAGTGCTATGGAAAGAATTGACGGTATTGGTGATTACGGATTATGGATTGCGCAGTATCCAGATCACACACCAACTGGATACCAGGAGACACCTTGGAATGAGGGGGCTTATGCGTGTGCTATTAGACAGTATAGTTCAGCTGGTCAGATTAGCGGATATAACGGAAATCTTGACCTCGATAAGTTTTATGGTGACGCTGACTCTTGGAGAGCATATGCAGCTATAAACGGAGAGAATGTGTCACCAGAGCCAACACCTCAGCCAGTAGTTAATACTCCAGATGGTTCCACTATTGAATTAGTTGAAAGAACTATGAGTGGCGAATTTGGAGATGGAGATGACAGAAGAGCTAATCTTGGAACACGATACGATGAAGTACAGAGTTTCATTAACCATATTTATGAAGCTTCTGCTAATGATTTGGCAAATGAAGTTCTTTCTGGAAAATACGGTAATGGAAATACAAGAAAAGCTGTTTTAGGAGACCGTTATTCGGAGGTACAGGGAATTGTAAATGGTGAAGCAGAAAAGAAATACTACACAATTCAGTCTGGCGATGTGTTATCAAAAATCGCCGCTGCTAATGGTACTACGGTTGACAATCTTGTACGTCTTAATGGCATTAGCAATCCGGATCTGATTTATGCAGGTACGAAGATTAGAGTTAAGTAGGGGTAAATACATATGATCAGTTTCAGACAAAAGGGCGACTTCCACAAGCTTACCAGATATCTGGAAAGAGTGAAAGAAGTAGCACAAATAGGCGACCTTGATAAGTATGGTCGTCAAGGTGTGGCAGCCCTTGCGTCTGCTACGCCGAGAAATACTGGAAAAACTGCAAATTCGTGGAATTACGAAATCAAGCAGGAGAAGGGTTCAGTATCTATTAGATTTTATAATACAAATATTCAAAATGGAGTTCCAATTGCAATTATCTTGCAGTATGGACATGGAACTCGTAACGGAGGCTGGGTACAGGGTCGAGATTATATCAATCCTGCTATTCAGCCTATTTTTGACGAAATTGTCAAATCGGCGTGGAAGGAGGTTACAAGTCTATGAGTACAACTGTTGATCAAAGAGTCGTTGAAATGCGATTTGATAATAAGCAGTTTGAAAACAATATTCAGACAAGCTTATCTTCTATAAACAAACTTAAAAAGAGTTTGAATATGGATGGAGCTACAAAAGGACTTGAAAGTGTTGAAAAAGCCTCTGGTAAGATAAATCTTTCTGGATTATCAAATGCTGTTGAAACCGTTAATGCTAAATTCTCAGCATTAGAGGTTATGGCTATTACGGCATTGGCAAATATTACAAATTCGGCAGTAAATGCAGGTAAAAGTATTATATCGGCATTAACTATTGATCCAATCAAAACAGGATTTCAAGAATATGAAACGCAGATTAATGCAGTTCAGACAATCTTAGCAAATACTTCATCAAAGGGAACCACCCTTGACCAGGTTAATAATGCATTAGATGAGTTAAACCACTATGCAGATATGACTATTTATAATTTTACGGAGATGACACGTAATATTGGTACCTTTACAGCGGCGGGTGTTGATTTGGATACCTCTGTTTCTGCAATTAAAGGTATTGCCAACCTTGCCGCTGTATCAGGTTCAAATTCACAGCAGGCAAGTACAGCAATGTATCAGTTATCACAGGCATTAGCAGCAGGAACAGTAAAATTACAAGACTGGAACTCTGTTGTAAATGCCGGTATGGGCGGTCAGGTATTCCAGGATGCTTTAAAAGAAACAGCAAGAGTTCACGGAATAGCTATTGATGACATGATTAAAGATGAAGGGTCATTCAGAGAAACTTTACAGAAAGGCTGGCTGACATCTGACATTTTAACTGAGACATTATCTAAGTTCACAGGTGACTTAAATGAGGAACAGCTAAGAACAATGGGCTACACCGATGAACAGATAGCATCAATAATCAAAATGGGTCAGACAGCAAATGATGCCGCTACGAAAGTAAAGACATTTACTCAGTTATTTGACACATTAAAAGAAGCTGCGCAGTCTGGCTGGACTCAGAGTTGGGAAATTATCGTTGGTGACTTTGAAGAAGCGAAAGAATTACTCACAGAGATGAGTGATACATTCAGTGCAATTATAAATTCATCGGCGGATGCCAGAAATAGTATGTTGCAGGGCTGGAAAGATTTGGGAGGAAGAACAGCACTTATAGAAGCAGCTAGAAATGCTTTTGAGGGAGTGCTTAGTATTATTAAGCCTGTGAAAGAAGCATTCCGCGAAATCTTCCCACCAATGACGGCACAACAACTGTACAACATTACAGATGCGTTAAGAAATCTGACAGCGCATCTGAAACTCAGCGATACAAATTCAGAAAATTTGAAAAGAACATTCAAAGGTTTGTTTGCAGTAATTGACATTGTTAAGCAAGCATTCGTAGCGGTTGCAAAAGGCGTTGGTTCTCTATTAGGAAGGACTAGTGACTTAGCAAGTTCTATTTTATCGGTAACGGCACGCTTCGGAGATTGGCTTGTGAAACTTGATGAAACTATCAAGAAAACAGATATATTCAATGTCGCTATACAGACCGTGATTAAATATATAAAAACAGGTGTGGCAGTAGCAACAGATTTAATTGACAAAGCTGTTGACGCAGTCACAAGATTCGCAAATGCTATAAAGCAGAAGTATGATACCGGCGGATTTGCAGTTATTCATTCTGTTCTGGAAAGAGTACATACAAGAATATCAGAAGTTGGAGAAGCTACTGATGGAATGCGAAGTGGTGTTGAAATTGCAATTGGTGCAATGGGTAAAGCACTTGAAAATTCTAAGTTTTTACAAGCACTTCAGGCATTATGGGATGGAGTTAAAACTATTGGAACTGGTATTGCAAAAGCAATGAAAATCATTGCAAGTGGATTTGTAGAAGATATCAGTGACATCAATTTCTCAAGTGTGTTTGATATTCTCAGCGGAATTTCATTAGCTGGAATTGCGGTTGGAATCAATAAATTCCTTAAAGGAATAACAGATGCAGTGAGTGACGTTACGAAACTAACAGACCAAATCAAGGGAATTCTTGATAGTGTTAGGGGTTGCTTTGAAGCATATCAGACACAATTGAAAGCGGGAACTTTGATTAAGATTGCCAGTGCAATCGCAATTCTTACTGGTGCGATTGTTGTGCTATCACTTATTGACTCTGCAAAATTAGCATCAGCTATTACCGCATTAACAGGATTGTTTGCGGAACTTATGACATCTATGGCTATCTTTACAAAGATAAGCGGTGACCTTAAGAATGCGGGAAAGACAGCTACAATTATGTTGGGATTATCAGTTTCAGTGTTAATTCTTGCATCAGCATTGAAAAAGATTGCATCTTTGAGTTGGAATGAGATAGCTAAAGGGCTTACCGGTATTACAGTAATTTCTGGCGTATTGGCAGGAGTTGCAAAAGTTATTTCAAAAGATGAAAAGGCAATTGCAAAAGGGGCGTTTAATCTTATATTCCTGGCAACAGCTGTTAAAATATTAGCATCCGCTTGCAAAGATATATCGCAACTTAGTTGGGGAGAACTTGGCAAGGGACTCACTGGAGTAGGTGTCCTAATGGCAGAAATAGCTTTATTCTTGAATACGGCTAAATTTAGTGGAAAAGCAGTATCAACAGCAACGGGAATTCTTGTGCTATCAGCTGCTATAAAAGTATTAGCATCCGCTTGCAAAGATTTTGGTTCTATGCAGTGGAGTGAGATTGGAAAAGGTCTTACAAGTATTGGCATATTACTCGCAGAGATTGCAACATTTACAAATCTTACAGGCAATGCTAAACATGTTATATCTACTGGTATCGCATTAATCGCTATTGCAGGCGCAATGAAAATTATGGCATCGGCTGTAGAAGATTTTGGTTCTATGCAGTGGGATGAAATTGGCAGAGGACTGACCGTTATGGCAGGGGCATTGGCAGAGATTACATTAGCTGTCAATTTAATGCCTAAAAATATGGTATCAACAGGTGTTGGTCTTATTGCCGTTGCCGGAGCACTTACAATATTGTCAAATGTTCTAAGTACAATGGGAAATTTCACATGGGAAGAGATTGGTAAAGGTCTTGTTACTATGGGAGGAGCGTTAGCGGAATTATCGATAGCGTTAAATCTTATGAACGGAACATTGGCTGGTTCGGCGGCATTACTCATTGCAAGTGCTTCATTAGCGGTGTTGGCACCAGTTCTGAGTATACTGGGTGCTATGAGTTGGGAAGCAATAGCCAAAGGTTTGGTTTCTTTAGCAGGAGCATTTGCAATTATAGGTGTAGCTGGTGCTGTATTATCACCGATTATTCCAAGTATTTTAGCGTTAGCAGGGGCATTTACACTTATAGGTGTCGGAGTTGCTGCGACAGGAGCAGGTTTATTAGCTGCTGGACTTGGACTACAGGCACTTGCTATTGGATTTACTGCGATAGCAGCAGCTGGAACAGCAGGAGCGACAGCACTTGTAGCAGCATTGGCAGTCATCATTACAGGCGTGGCAGATTTGATTCCGGCAGTATTGGTCAAATTGGCAGAGGGAATTGCTCAGTTCTGCGTTGCATTAGCAGGAGCAGCGCCACAAATTTTAGAGTCGCTGGTCATTATTATTACGGCTTGTCTGACGGCGATATCAAATGTGATACCACAACTGGTCGAAGTTCTCGTAACATTGTTGGTTACAACTCTTCAAACTTTGGCTGAGCATACGCCAGAAATTGTACAGGCTGTGTTCGATATTCTGATTGCATGTCTACAGGGAATTGCAGATAATATCGGAATGGTGGTTCAAACTGCTATAGATATTGTGCTGAATTTCATCGACGGAATAGCTCAAAAATTACCAGATGTGATTCAGTCTGGTGTTAATTTGCTCTTGAGTTTCATCGAAGGCATTATTAGTGCTATCGATAATAACTCCGAGCGATTAGCAAATGATATACGAAATTTGTTTAAAGCATTAATTCGCGCAGCGGTTCTTGTACTTACTGGTGGAGTTGTTGATATCAAAGAAGTTGGTTCCAAGATAATGAATTCTGGACTTATCAGTGGTATCAAGGAGAAATTATCAAATCTTAAGGAAACTGTACGTGATTTGATATCAAATGCCAAGCAGGTCATTCAAGATAAAATAAATGACTTCAAAGATGTGGGAAAGCATATTATAGGTGGACTTATCAGTGGTATTACAGATAAAGCCTCTGATTTGGCTAATTCAGCGATTAATGCGGCTAAGAGTGCTGTAAATGGTGTAAAGAATTTTCTTGGCATTCATTCACCATCAAGAGTATTTGCTGAAATTGGTAGATATACTGATGAGGGATTTATTAATGGTGTGAAGGCTTATGCTGGAAAAGTATCTGACGCTACTGTTGATATGGGAAAAGGTGCTGTTGGCGCAATGTCCGATACACTTTCAACTATTGCAGATTTGGTTAGTTCCGATATAGACACAGAGCCTACTATAAGACCGGTAATGGATCTGTCAAATATTCAAAATGGTGCTAATCAGTTGTTTAGTATGATGAAGAGTGTTGACGGGTATTCGTTATCTGGTTCATTAGACATTGCCAATAGAACCGGTAATCGTATTAATGAAGTAAGAAGCAAAGCAACTGATAATTCCAGTGTGTTAGATAAGATTTCAGATGCTGTTGGAAACTTCAACGGCGGAAATTCATTTGAAAATACATTTAATATCACGGGAAGTAATCCTAAAGAGATTGCAGAAGAAGTATCAAACATTATTCAGAGACAAGTTGAAAGGAGGGATGCTTCATGGGCGTAATTATTTACAATGGTGTTTCATCGGAAGAATTCGCTATCCAAGTGGAGCATCCGCCTGGATATGAAACTCCGGAAAAGGACTATGAAGTTACACATATTCCTGGAAGAAACGGGGATATTTATGTCGATAAAGGGTCGTATAAAAATGTATCAAGAAGTTATGACATAGCTATTGGTGCTGAAAATAAGGATTTTACAATGATGGCAAATTTTATTTCGGAGTGGCTTAACTCTGCGTCTGGATATGCTAAGTTGGAAGATTCATATGAGCCGGAATATTATCGGCTTGCTGCTTATAAGAGTGGTGGAACAATTGAAAACATATTACAGCACGCTGGGCGTATTACAGTCGCATTTGATTGTAAACCTCAGCGTTTTCTTAAATCTGGAGATATTCCAGTAATTGTTAGAGCAACGAGCAAATTAAGAAACCCCACAGGATTCAAATCGCTTCCTATTATTCAAGTGAACGGTTCTGGAAAGGGCAATCTGAGAATTGGCGATTATGTAATTACCATTTCCAATATTAGTTCGCATCTAACAATTGATAGTGAATTGCAGGATGCTTATAAAGGTACTACAAATTGCAATTCACTTGTAACGTTGAGCAACGGATTTCCGAAGCTTATAAAAGGTGAAAACGAAATCTCTTTTTCTGGTGGAATAACAAGTGTGGAGGTGATACCTAAATGGTGGACACTATGATTACTCTTCATGAGTCTACAGAAACATTATTCACAACGAATGGATTAGGCACATTGAGCGATGCCATTACTTGTGAAGTTACCGAAGAAAGAAATGGTGAGTTCGAACTTGAAATAGAATATCCTGTTACAGGTATCAGATATAAGGAATTACGGCTTAGGCGTATCATTATGGCAAAGCCAAATCCTTATTCTGACCTACAACCATTTCGAATCTATGCAATAACAAAGCCAATCAATGGAATTGTAACAGTAAATGCAGAACATATAAGCTACGATATGTCTGGATACCCAGTATCGGCATTTGTAGCTGACACAGTTCAAAATGCGTTTATTAATATGAAATCAGCATCGGCAGTAACATGCCCGTTTTCATTTTCAACAGATAAGACCACAACGGCAAATATGACAGTTCTTAAACCGTCAAGTATGCGTTCACTTCTTGGCGGAGTAGATGGCTCAATTCTTGATGTGTATGGAGGAGAGTATGAATTCGATAAGTTCAACGTAAAGCTTTGGAATAAAAGAGGTGCTGATAGAGGTGTTAGCATCAGATACGGAAAAAATCTCACTGATTTGAAGCAGGAAGAGAATTGCAGTTCTGTCTATACAGGTGTTTATCCATTCTGGTATTCGGAGCAGGAAGGTATTGTGCAGCTGGATGAGAAGATTGTGAAAGCCTCTGGTACATATAATTTTACAAGGATTTATCCATTGGATTTATCGCAGGAATGGCAGGAAAAACCAAATCAAGAGCAGCTCAGAACAAGAGCCAATTCTTATATGAAAGCAAACAACATAGGAATACCAGCTGTATCATTGACTGTATCATTTATACAATTGTCACAATCTACGGAGTATGCTAAATATGCGCTTTTGGAGGATGTACATCTTTGCGACACTGTAAGCGTTGAGTTCCCGGAGTTAAATGTTAGCGCCACGGCAAAGTGTATAAAAACTATATATGATGCCATAAGTAATAAGTACGTGTCGATTGAACTTGGAGAATCAAGGACAAATCTTGCATCAACGATTTCTGACCAAAAGCAGGCAATCTCTGATACTATTACTAAAACATTTATGCAACAGGCTATTGAGAATGCTACGAAATTGATTAGTGGAGGCCTTGGCGGTTATGTGATTATGAACAGCAGCACCGGTGGAAAGTATCCGGATGAAATTCTTATTATGGATACAGATGATATTGCTACTGCGAAGAAGGTATGGCGTTGGAATAAAGGTGGATTGGGATATTCTTCAACAGGATATAATGGTCCATTCGCTTTAGCTATGACGCAAGATGGTCAAATTGTAGCGGATTTTGTTAAAACCGGAACGATGAGTGCAAATCGTATTAATGGTGGTACTTTAATTCTTGGCGGAAAGAATAATGCGAATGGTACGGCACTTATAAAAGATGCTAATGGAAATGTTCTTATTCGACTTGATAGAGATGGAATAACTTTATCAGAAGATGTTCAGATTTCTTATGAAAATATTTCAGATACGCCATCTATTCCAACGAAAGTGTCAGAGCTTACGAACGACAGTAAATATACAACTATGTCAGATGTTGAGAATAAAGGGTATCAGACAAAGGCTAATGTAACCAAAATCACTAAGGATACAGTTACAACAACATATGTAAATGCTTTGGATATAACTGCTAAACAGGTTAATTGTAAATCCGGTAGTAAAGAAGCCAATATTAATGCTGGCGCGTCTCATTATAAGTATGCCAATGAGTACATAGGAGAAATAGGTACGAATAGTTGGGCTGGAAATAACAATCGTAGAGGTCTTGTGTTCGACTTAGATGAAGATGGCGATTATATGACATGGGCTGCACAGCCTAAGAGTGGTCAAAATTATTTAGTTAAACTTTTATATGAAAGAAATGGCTATAATTCAAATGGTACAACCTATGATGCCGATACTATAAATTTAGGATGCAACGTTGATATGCATTACTATAAACTCAAGAATGTATCTTGGGAAAATGGCGGAGGAATAACCGGAACTATGAATTTTGTACAGATTGATTCTATGAATAGTGATGGAACCGCTGCTAGATGGCGTAGTGGACACGCATATCTCAAATTTGAACGAGGTGTTCTTATTGGCGCTGGTTGGAATGATTATTAGGAGGTTTTATGGAAGAAAATATTACAGAAGTTAAAGATAAGAACCTCGTATTAATCGAGGCAAACAATGAAGTATCTAAACCGGATAAAGGTGAAGATGTTATACAAGATATTTCCGAACAGGAACAGCTTCGTTCTGATGTAGAATTTTTATCAATGATGACTGGCGTTGATTTAGGAGGTGATTAAGAATGGGTGTATATACACCAGACTCAAACAGAGTTGTACATTATACATATGCCGATATGACAGCTCGTCAGATTGTACGTCCGGTTCATCTTGTGCAGTATGATCAGGGATTACCGATTATTGCGGTAAAACTATATAATGACGGACTTGAATATACAATACCTACTGGCGCAACAGTTAATATAAGATGTGGCAAGGTTGATGGTAATTTTGTATATAATCCTGCATTAGGGTGGGATTCTGCTATGCATACGGTTTACTTTGAAGTTACAAAGCAAATGACCATACTGGCAGGAGAAATAAATCCTATTGTAGAGATTGAGTTAAATAACAAGATTGTATCCAGTGGGGCAATTGCCGTGCAGATTGATTTCAACCCTGTACAGGAACGGAGCATAAGGTCAACAACGGAATACCTCACTGCTAAGCAATATGCAGAACAGGCAGTTGATGCAGCAGCAAAAGCAGCAAGCTCTGCAAGCCAGGCATCTGGATATGCTAGCACAGCAAATTCAAGAGCAAACGCAGCGGCATCATCAGCTTCAGGTGCGGCTAACTCTGCAAGTGCAGCTAGTACGAGTGCAGCGAATGCGAAAAGCTATGCTGATTCAGCCGCTTCATCGAAGAATGCTGCGGCATCGTCGGCTTCTAATGCATCAGCATCAGCAACAAATTCCAAAAAGTCTGAAACAGCGGCAGCGAACTCGGCATCTTTAGCGCAGGCAGCATATGAAGAAATTCTTGGAGCAGATGTCGGTAAATTTGGTTTACAGCTTGCTAATGAACACTCGGTGTTACAGCCGATTTATGATTCATCAGGGCAGAACATATGTGACTCAAGCGGTAAAGAAATACAAGGACGTATAATATTTGCTGATGAGAGCGAAGTTGTATCATTACGACAGCAGGTTAATAATTTGGATACGTTTATAAGAAGCGTTATCAGCAGATTAGAATATGTGACAGATCATGCACTGTTAGACAGTGATTACAAAGGGCTTTAGAAAAATCTAAGGCTCTTTTTATTTTAAGGAGGTTTAATAAAAATGCCTAAAGTAACAGATTATTCCGTAGCGACTAGATTTGATATTGGAGATGTAATTGTCAAAGATGGTACGGGCGGAACAAAGCAAATGACAGCTACAGATGCAGCAGTAGAATTTGCTGGTCTTGTATCAGCTATTAATCATCGAAATGTATATAGAGGAAAGAATCTTGGTTCATCGGTGACAGCTGCTCAGAAAACCGCTATTCAAAATGGAACTTTTGATGACCTATTTATCGGAGATTATTGGGTTATCAGTGGTGTAACATGGGTTATTGCTGATATGGATTATTTCCTCAGATGTGGCGATAGCGACTTTACAAAGCATCATTTGGTAATTGTACCAGCGGCATCGCTTTATAGCGGGCAGATGAATGCAACTAATACGACAGAGGGTGGATATGTAGGTTCTGTAATGTATAAAACAGGACTGGATAATGCAAAAGCAAAATTTAAGGCTGCTTTTGGAGATATGCTTCTTACTCACAGAACTTATCTTGTAAATGCAGTCGCCAACGGAAAACCATCTGGAGGAGCATGGCTTGATGAGACAGTGGCTCTTATGAATGAGATTATGGTATATGGAACACATTTCTTCGAACCTGCAAATGATGTAAACACAATTCCTACAAAATACAGCGTTTGTAATTCACAGTTGGCACTTATGCAGCTTAACCCAAGAATGATTAAGACGAGAGAAACTTATTGGCTACAGAATGTCGTTTCTTCGGCTTGTTTCGCTCGTGTGAGCTACGGCGGCGATACGTCCTGCCTCGGCGCTTCGCTCTCTTTTGGGGTTCGTCCGTATGGAATCATTGGTTAAGTAAAAATCTCCGCCCCTTGTGGGCGGGGGTAATCTATAGGAAAGGATAAGTATATGGAAGATTTAATTTATACTATGGTACTGTCTGATGGCACTATCATTGAAAATCTTAGAAAAAATGGTGATAACTATATCTCAGCGTCCAAGCTTACAGCAGATATGTTTGAAGGAAAATTGTCAGAAGTAACAGTAAAAACTTCTGAAGATGAAGTGGTTATGGAAAATATGGCTCTTGTCCAGATTACTGAGATGAATGGAGAATACTGGTTTGTATTACGCCAGTTTTCATCTATCGAGCTGACAATAGCTAAAATATCTTCTGATATTGATTTCTTAGCTATGTTGCAGGATGCAGAACTATAAATTAGAAAGAGAGGAATAACAATATGGAACATAGTAAAAACTTTAAAAAGGTTAAAGACTATTATGATTATAAGCTCTGGGATGAGCGTAGAGTACGCTTCGCAGTTGGTCGCTGGATTACCGCAGAAGAGTATAAGGAAATTACAGGGAAAGATTACGAATAATGAGTGTTTTAGTTAGTGATCGTACAGAATCAAAATTTGAGGCTATCACATATTCGATTGAATTACATGATATGTTGATAGATTTTATGCAACATGGATTTGGTGTTAAAAGTGTAGATGATTATGTAAGACTTTGTTATGCATACGGAAAAGATGATAGAGAGAACTTTTCCAAGTATCGGTTTATGATGCAAAATTTTAAAAACAGAGTAGATCAAATAGCAGCACTAATTACGAGTAATGTCCGGGCAGCCAACACGATTTATCCAACGAATCTTCACGAGTGTGAAAAGAGAAGAGATTATCAAAACACTGCTATAGTCAATTGTGAGCAGCTTCTTAAGGAACTGCAACGGATTGCAGAGATATTTGAAGTAGACTTGAATCTCTACAGTCCATATGTTAAAGCTATCGACCGAGAAATCGGATTGATAAAGAAGTGGCGTCAGCGTGACAAGAAGATGGAATCATATTTCAGACGTAAGGGTGATGTCTAATTATGCGTCGTTTCTTCGGCTAATTTCGCTAATGTGAACAACAACGGCAATACGAACTACAACAACGCTTCGAACTCTAATGGGGTTCGTCCGGATTCTTCACTTAACCAATGAAGAAGGAGATATCATACCATTCCTTATAAACAGGATAAATAGCAAAGCCTGAAACAATTTACTACGGTAAGTATTGTTATAACGGTGAATAGTATATGAATTATGAGGAAATTGTATGTGATGCCAATAATTTGTATCGGGCTTATAAGACCTCTGTGAAAAGTAGCAAATGGAAAGAAACCACACAGAAGTTTATGATGAACTTTCTGCGTTATATTTTTGAAATCCAGGATGACATTATCAACAGGACTCTCAAAAATGGTCTTACACAAGAGTTTACTTTACACGAGAGAGGTCGAGTAAGACCGATTACAAGTATACAAATCCGTGATAGAATTGTTCGCCATATTCTATGTGATGATATTCTTTTACCAGAAGTTAAAAAGCACATAATATATGATAATTGTGCATCAATTAAAGGGAGAGGTATATCTCAGCAGAGAAAGAGATTTGAAATACATTTGCACAAGTATTACAAATTGCATAGAAATGACGGATGGATTTTATTTGGAGACTTCTCAAAATTTTATGACAATATAATTCACGAGATTGCAAAACAAGAACTTCTTAAACTATTTGACGATGATGAATTTATTGACTGGCTTTTGACACTTATATTTGATGGCTTCAAAGTCGATGTGTCATATATGTCTGATGAGGAATATGAAAATTGTTATTTGGATTTGTTTAATAAGCTCGAATATCGAGATATACCATCTGAAAAATTGACTGGTGAGAAGTGGATGGCTAAATCTGTAAATATTGGAGACCAGCTATCGCAGGTAATTGGAATATATTATCCTCATAGGATTGACACATATGTGAAATATGTCAGACAACAGAAATTTTATGGACGATATATGGATGATTGGTATATCATGAATCCAAGCAAAGAAGAACTTGAAGATTTGCTATCATGCATCATAGAAATTGCGAAGGAATATGGAATTCATATCAATAGAAAGAAAACTCATATTGTTAAAATTTCAAGTACATATAAATTTCTTCAAATAAAATATATATTAACAAAAGATGGAAAAGTGATTAAGAGAATTAATCCTAAAAGAGTTACTACAATGCGTAGAAAACTCAAGAAACTTTCAGTAAAAGTAATAAATGGCGAAATAGAATACGAGAGTATTGAGAATATGTTTCGCGGTTGGATGGGAGCACACTATAAACTTCTATCAAAGCAACAAAGAAAAAATCTAATACAGCTGTATGAAGAATTATTTAATAAGAAGATTTCGGTAATTAGTAGAAAACTTATCGTGTCTGATGCATCTTCATTAGCCGCATAAAAAGGAGGAATTATGGAACCTTGGTTTCAAATTATAATTACAATTTTTAGTTCGGTACTTGCGTCTTCTGGATTATGGGCGTATTTATCAAAACGAACAGAAAACAAAGATGTAAAGACGGAGATGCTTATTGGATTAGCACACGATAGGATTATGTATCTCGGTATGTTATACATCGAGAGAGGGTATATTACCCAGGATGAATATGAAAATTTGAAAGTATATCTTTTTGAACCATATGAAAAATTGGGAGGTAACGGATCTGCTAAAAGAATTATGCAGGAGGTCGATAAACTTCCAATACATAAATTTATTCAAAATAAGGAGGATGAACACGATGAAACTTAATGACAAGACTTATGACACACTAAAATGGATTGCAATGTATTTGCTTCCAGCGGCTGGTACTTTATATTTTGCTCTCGCAGGCATTTGGGGACTCCCATATGGCGAGCAGGTTGTTGGCACAATTACAGCTGTTGACACATTCCTTGGAGTTATTCTTGGAATTAGCACAGCACAGTATAACAAGGCAAACAAAGCAGAGTAAATATCAGTATTTGTTAAGGGGGCGTGTGAATAGCATTCCCTCTTAATTTTTCCGTACGTAGGTTACTGGTAAAAAGATTATGATTACCTCAAGACTGGAGGTGATTGTATGAAAGATAAACTTTTATTATCTATAAAGGAGACATCGGATTTATTTGGTATAGGTCAGCACAGATTAAGGGATATAATCCGTGAAGATTATGATTGTAAATATCATTTAATGGTTGGTCGTGTTATAAAGATAAAAAGACAATCATTTGAAGAATTTATAAGCAAAGTAGAGCAGATATAAAATATCGACAAGGTGCCCTGAATGTGATATTATTATTTAGTATTCATTCGAGGCACTTTTTAATGGAGGGCTGAGAATATGGCAAATAAAACTACATCTGAAAAGAACAAACCGACAAGAAAAACATTGAGGGCGGATGAATACTATAACCCCAAAACGAAAAGGTATGAGTATCATTATAAAGATGCTCTTGGAAAGGAAAGAGTGGTAAGTTCCTATAGACTCGAACCTACGGACCAATTACCAAAAGGTAAACGTTCAGGTAAAAGTTTACGTGAAAAGGAAGCAGAATTAAAAACACAGTTAGATAATAATATTGACATAGATGGGGCTAAACTGACATTACTAGAAGTAATAGATAGATATCTTAACCATCTATATAATAGGAAAGAACTGGCTCATAATACTAAGGTTGGATATAACACAACAATAAAAACGTTAGCACAGTACAAACTCGGTCATATGGAAATAAGTAAAATCAAGCCAGAGCATTGTGAAGAATGGCTTTCAGATATGAAGAAAAAGCATCGAGGCTCAAGTATTCAGACTCAAATTAGTCTTATAAAAAGATCATTTGAATATGCAATCGATTATGATTACATAGCAAAAAATCCGTTCAGACGTATTACTACTGATAGAAGCGATAGTAAGAAAATGGAAGCAATATCAATTTCAGATATGCATAGATTTCTTGAATTTTGTTCAAAGGATGCCCATAGTGCTCATTGTTATGACATGATATATGTGCTGTTTTGGACTGGTTTAAGGGCATCTGAATTATGCGGTCTAACACTTGATAATATAGAGATGGAAAATCATTTAATTCGAGTAGAAAAACAACTGCAATGCATCAATCATACGCATGTTGTCTTACCGACGAAAACCATAAATGGAACAAGGTATATTCCTATGATTGATGGTGTATATGAATGTTTTCAGAGAATATTGAAAAATCGTTATATTATGGGTGATATTGAACCAGTGTGCTATGACGAAAAGGGCAAAGCATATGAAGGATTTGTATTTCTGGCAACAAGAAGTAGAAAGACAATTGTTAGATCACATGTCGAAGAATACTTGCAAAACTGTATCAAGAGATTCAATAACGCAAATCCAGGTAATCCTATACGAAAATTTGAGCCACATATATGTCGGCATACATTTGCTACTAATATGCAGGAATTACCACCCAAAACCCTACAGTATATTTTAGGACACGGAAACATAGCTACCACTATGAATAACTATGTAAGTGTAAGACCGAGTGAGCAGCAACTTGTAGAGATTAACTCGATTGCAAGCTTAATAAATGGTAATTAGTATAAAAAATCACATACTAATTATTTACTAAATATATGATGATATGAGATGTAATTAAACATAATAAAGAGTAATGAAATGGAATGACTCCAAAAGCTGTAAATAGCTGAATTACTCAAAGAATGAAGTAATGAATGGAGATTAAAATATATGATAGCAATTATTGACTATGATGCAGGCAATCTTAAGAGTGTTGAGAAAGCGTTAATAGCACTCGGTGAAGAAGTTATAGTATCCAGAGACTCAAGTGAGATACTTCAGGCAGATAAAGTTATTCTTCCTGGAGTAGGTTCATTTGGTGATGCGATGAACAATCTGGATCGTTTTGGACTTGTAGATACAATTAAAAATGTTGTAGCTAAGGATACACCATTTCTTGGAATATGCCTTGGACTTCAGCTTTTATTCAAGGAAAGCGAAGAGACACCAGGAGCTGAAGGTCTTAACCTTCTTCCAGGAAAGATATTTAAAATTCCAGCTAAGGAAGGCTTTAAGATACCACATATGGGCTGGAATTCCTTAAATGTTAAGGATAATGCGAGATTGTTTGCAGGAATCAATGCTAATCCATATGTATATTTTGTACATTCATATTATCTAAAAGCTGATAATGATGATATTGTAGCAGCGTCTACTGAATATTCAACACATATTCATGCTTCAGTAGAAAAAGGTAATCTTTTTGCGTGTCAGTTCCACCCAGAAAAGAGTAGTGAAACAGGCTTAAGAATACTTAAAAATTTTGCTGAATTATAGAATGGAGAATGTAATATGTTTACTAAAAGAATTATACCATGCCTTGACTGCAAAGATGGACGAGTAGTAAAAGGTACTAATTTTGTTGATTTAAAGGATGCTGGAGATCCAGTTGAAGTTGCCGCAATGTATGACAAATCAGGAGCTGATGAGCTTGTATTTCTCGATATAACAGCTTCAAGTGACGGAAGAAATACAACTGTTGATTTAGTAAGAAAAGTTGCTGAAAAAGTATTTATTCCATTCACTGTAGGCGGAGGAATACGAACAGTAGATGATTTTAAGGTGCTTTTAAGAGAAGGTGCTGATAAGATATCTATTAATTCAGCGGCAATTATGGATCCAACACTTATATCAAGGGCGGCTGATAAGTTCGGCAGTCAATGTGTGGTTGTTGCAATAGATGCCAAAAGACAGGAAGATGGTCATTGGAGCATTTATAAGAATGGTGGAAGAGTTGATATGAATATTGATGCTGTTGAGTGGGCTGTTAAGGCAGAACAGCTTGGAGCAGGAGAGATACTTCTTACAAGTATGGACTGTGATGGGACTAAAGCAGGATACGATATTGAACTTACAAGAGAGGTTGCCTCTAATGTATCAATTCCAGTTATAGCCTCAGGCGGGGCTGGCAATATGGAGCATTTTTATGATGCCTTTACAGAAGGTATGGCAGATGCTGCATTAGCTGCTTCTTTATTCCATTATAAAGAGATGGAGATAAATGATTTAAAGCAGTATTTATCTGATAAGGGAATACCTATAAGATTAGTTAAGTAGATATTGGAGGGTGTTATTATGTCAATGATAACTAATGATTGGAAAGATGCTTTAAGTGATGAATTTAAGAAAGATTATTACAAAAAGTTGTATACATTTGTAAAAGACGAATATAGCAGATGTGTTGTCTATCCTCCAGCAGACGATATTTTTAATGCATTTCATTTTACACCTTTAAAAGATGTTAAAGTGCTCATATTAGGACAAGACCCATATCACGAGGTAAATCAGGCACATGGGCTTAGTTTTTCGGTTCTTCCGGGCAATCCTATTCCTAAGTCACTACAGAATATATATAAAGAATTACACGATGACTGTGGCTGTTATTATCCTAATAATGGCTACCTTAAAAAATGGGCTGATCAAGGCGTACTATTGTTAAATACAGTATTAACAGTAAGAGCTCATAATGCTAATTCACATCAGGGAATGGGCTGGGAACAGTTCACTGATTCAGTTATCAATGCGGTTAATATGCAGGATAGACCGATAGTATATATGCTCTGGGGTTCACCAGCACAGAGAAAGATACCTATGCTTACCAATCCTAAGCATCTTATATTAAAGTGTCCACACCCTAGTCCTTTATCAGCATATAGAGGATTTTTTGGATGCAGGCATTTCAGCCAATGTAACGAATTCCTTGAAAGCCATGGAGTTGAGCCTATTGACTGGCAGATAGAGAATATCTGATATTATGAATATTTTTAAATAAATAAAAAGCAGCGTTGATTGACAACCCTTAATAGTAGATTGTCAATCAACGCTGCTTTTTGCTTAGAAAATAAAACTACGGAAGAAATGTCTATTCATCAAAATCTTCTTCTGAACCTGCAACAGCTCCTATTACAGCAATAATTACTACAACTGCAAATATAGCAACTGCAACACCGATAATTGGTCCTAAAAATAATAAAAAGTTCATATTACCGACCTCCATTTATTAGTATTATACACTTGAAATTATTTAATTTCAATATATTGAAATTAAATATTTCAGCATATTTATTATATACAGATGTTTCTATAACACATATGTATACAATAAATATGCAACACTCAGCCTTTTATATAAGTTCACGGTAACAAATCTGATTTAGTAAACATCAGACATTAAAGGTTCTTGTTAGCGGTAGCAAGCATAAGCTTAATTCTGTTAAGCTGGTTAACTTCTGATGCACCTGGGTCATAATCCACGGCGATTATGTTAGCTTCAGGAAATGCTGCACGTAATTCTTTGATTACGCCCTTACCAACAATGTGGTTAGGAAGGCAGGCAAATGGCTGACAGCATACAATATTTCCAGCACCGTTATGAATAAGCTCAATCATTTCACCAGTAAGAAGCCAGCCTTCACCAGTCTGGTTACCAAGTGACACAAGGTCTTTGGCAAGAGCAGCAGTTTCTTTAATTGAAGATGGAGCATCAAACCTCTTGCTCTGTGCTAATGCTTCGTTACCAGCTTTTCTGAACCACTCAAGCAATTTAATTACCACGTTATTGATAAATGCTGACTTAGATGAAGCACCAAGGTACTTGTGTTTGAAGTTAGCATTTTCTGCACAATAAAGAAGAAATCCCATAAGATCTGGAACAACAGCTTCAGCACCTTCAGCTTCCAATAAATCTACAAGATAATTATTAGCGGCTGGAAGAAATTTAACAAGAATTTCTCCAACAACACCAACTCTAGGTTTTTTAATATCAAGAAGTTCAATATTATCAAAATCGTGAACTATATCACGCAGATTTTTATTGAAGTCTTTCATTCTTACTTTGTCAGAAGTAAGCTGCTTTATACATATCTCTTTCCAATGTTCGTGAAGAGCGTTAACAGAGCCTTTTTCCTTCTCATAAGGTCTTGTTCTGTATACAACATTCATAAATACATCACCGTATTCAATAGCCATCATAGCTTTCTTTAACATTGGCAGATCATACTTAAAGCCTGAGTTAGACTCTAGTCCCTGTGCACTTAAAGAAATAACTGGTATGTATGCAAGATTAGCTTTCTCAAGAGCACGTCTTATAAATCCAATATAGTTAGAAGCACGACAGCCACCACCAGTCTGCGTAATTATAATGGCAGTCTTGCTTAAATCATATTTACCGGAAAGAACCGCGTTCATAATCTGTCCGACAACCATTAAAGAAGGGTAGCAGGCATCATTATTAACATATTTAAGTCCCATATCTACAGACGATTTATTATCATTGGCAAGAACTTCGAAGTTATATCCACACGAATTAAGAGCAGGTTCAAGCAGGTCAAAATGTATTGGTGACATCTGAGGGCAGAGAATAGTGTAATTCTTTCTCATCTCAGGTGTGAATTCAACACGCTTGTATGCACTTGAAACTAACTGTCGCTGGTAATTTTTCTTGTCCCTTACTTTAAGTGCAGCAATAAGTGATCTGACACGTATTCTTGCAGCACCAAGGTTATTAACCTCATCAATTTTAAGAACTGTATATATTTTGCCAGACTTAGTAAGAATATCATTAACGGCATCTGTAGTAACTGCATCAAGTCCACAGCCGAATGAATTAAGCTGTATAAGATCAAGATTATCCTGAGTCTTGACATAGCTTGCTGCGGCATACAGACGTGAGTGGTACATCCACTGGTCCATAACAATAAGTGGTCTTTCAACATTGCCAAGGTGGGCAACGCTGTCCTCAGTAAGAACGGCTATTCCATATGAGTTGATAAGTTCTGGAATACCATGGTTAATCTCGGGGTCAATATGGTAAGGTCTTCCAGCGAGTACAATACCACGTTTGTTATTTTCTTTAAGGTATTTAATAACTTCTTCACCTTTATTATGCATATCAGTTCTTGACTGCATCAGTTCTTCCCACGCATCGTGAACAGCAGCCTTGATTTCTGGTGCGGGAATTAAAGGAAATTCTGCTTTAAGTCGTTTGGCAAGAATTTCTTCACTTTCAAATGAGAGGAAAGGATTTCTGAAATCTATATTTTCTGTCTTTAATTCTTCAACGTTGTTCTTAATATTTTCTGCATAAGAAGTTACAATAGGGCAGTTATAGTGGTTATTAGTGTTATCAATCTCTTTATGTTCATAAGGAACACAAGGGTAGAATATGAATTTAATACCTTTCTTGATAAGCCAGCTTATATGTCCGTGTGCAAGCTTGGCTGGGTAACACTCAGACTCAGAAGGTATTGATTCAATACCTAATTCATAAATCTTTCTTGTAGACTGAGGCGAAAGAACTACACGATATCCAAGCTTAGTAAAGAATGTGAACCAGAAAGGATAGTTCTCATACATATTAAGTACTCTAGGAATACCAACAGTTCCACGCACTGCAAGGTCAGCAGATAATGGTTCATAATCAAAAAGTCTATGGAATTTATAATCAAAAAGGTTAGGAAGATGTTCTTTATTTCGTTCTTTTCCAAGACCTCTTTCACATCTGTTACCAGTTATAAACTGCCTGCCACCAGAGAACTTATTAATAGTAAGGTGACAACTGTTAGTACAACCCTTACATCTTGTAAGTGTTGTTTCATATGTAAGACGGTTGATCTTATCTATTGAAAGCATTGATGATTCAGATATGCCGTCATATCTTTCCCTTGCGATAAGAGCAGCTCCGAATGCTCCCATAATACCAGCAATATCAGGTCTTATGGCATCAACACCTGTAATCTTTTCAAAACTTCTTAATACTGCATCATTATAGAAAGTACCACCCTGTACAACAATATGCTTTCCAAGGTCGTTAGGGTCAGCAATCTTAATAACTTTATATAAAGCATTTTTGATAACTGAATAAGCAAGACCGGCAGAAATATCAGCGACTTCCGCACCTTCTTTCTGAGCCTGCTTGACTTTAGAGTTCATAAATACTGTACATCTTGTACCTAAATCAATAGGGTGCTCGGCAAAAAGTGCAGCTTTGGCAAAGTCCTGAACAGAGTAGTTAAGCGACTTTGCAAATGTTTCGATAAATGAACCACATCCTGAAGAACAGGCTTCATTAAGCTGGACAGAATCAACTGTCTGGTTCTTTATCTTAATACACTTCATATCCTGTCCGCCGATATCTATAATACAGTCAACCTCAGGGTCAAAGAATGCAGCAGCATAGAAGTGGGACACAGTTTCAACTTCGCCTTCATCAAGCATAAGTGCTGACTTGATAAGAGCCTCACCATAACCTGTTGAACAGGCCTGCACAATCTTAGCCTTAGGTGAAAGCTTTGTATAAATGTCTTTAACAGCCTTGATTGTAGTATCAAGAGGAGAACCGTTGTTGCTTGAGTAAAATGAGTATAATAAATTACCATCTTCATCTACTAAAGCAGCTTTAGTTGTTGTAGAGCCTGCATCAATACCAAGGTAGCAGTTACCTTCATAAGTGCTTATATCAGCAGTCTTTACATGATGTGCATTATGTCTTTTAGTGAAATCATCATAAGCTAACTGATTGGCAAAAAGAGGTTCCATACGTTCAACTTCAAATTCAAGCTTGATTTTGCCTGAAAGTCTTTTGATAATATCTGCAACATTTACACATACATTTTCATCATAATTCATAGCAGAGCCAACTGCCGCAAACAAATGAGAGTGGTCAGGTGCTATAACCTGTTCAGGTGTTAAGCTTAATGTGCGGATAAATGCCTGCTTAAGTTCTGATAAGAAATGAAGCGGACCACCAAGAAATGCCACATTGCCACGGATAGGCTTGCCACACGCAAGACCAGAGATTGTCTGGTTGACAACAGCCTGAAAAATAGAAGCTGATAAATCTTCCTTAGTAGCACCCTCGTTAATTAGAGGCTGTATGTCTGATTTGGCAAATACACCACATCTTGCGGCAATAGGGTATATTGACTTGTAATTCTTGGCGTACTCATTAAGACCAGAAGCATCTGTCTGTAAAAGTGAAGCCATCTGGTCGATGAAAGAACCTGTACCACCTGCACATATACCATTCATACGCTGGTCGATACCATTAGTAAAATATATAATCTTGGCATCTTCACCACCAAGTTCTATTGCAACATCACACTGAGGTGCATAATCCTGAAGTGCTGTAGATACAGCGACAACTTCCTGTGTAAATGGTACTTCAAGATGCTTGGCAAGTGTAAGTCCGCCAGAACCTGTGATAACAGGGTATATTTCAAATTCACCTAACTGAGCGACAGCCTTTTCAAGAAGAGATTGTAAGGTCTCCTGAATATTAGCAAAATGTCTTTCGTAGTCAGAAAATAAAATATTATTATTATCATCAAGAATAGCGATCTTTACTGTTGTAGAGCCAATATCAATACCTAATCTGTATTTGTTCATAGTCATTACGGCAGAGCCGACCTCCTTGTTAATTATATTGTGTCGAAAAATATATAATAAAATCGAAAAGTTACAATCCGACATATTATATAAGAAATGACACAGAAATTCAACACTTGTTAGAACATTGTTTATATAAAATTAATAATACTATTATTGTTATATAATTGACAAACATAGGTTTTGTTTTTATACTTTTATTATTAAATCGCTTTAAATATACATAATTTAATAATGTGGGAATTATTCCTGCGGAAATGAGGAGTTTAATGGATTGGTTTCAGAAACTAGAAAGAAAGTATTCTAAATATGCAATACAGAATTTAATGATGTATATTATTGTGTTATATGCTGTAGGTTTTGTATTCGAGGTGTTTGCACCTGGGGTTTACAGCACATATCTTTCATTGGATTTTGCATATATATTTAAGGGACAGATATGGCGGCTTGTAACATTTATTATACAGCCACCATCAACAAGCATAATATTTGTATTCTTTTCACTTTATTTCTATTATCTTATAGGAACAGTGTTAGAGAATATATGGGGGTCATTTAAGTTTAATGTGTATTTCTTCTCTGGAGTAATACTTAATATAATTGCGGCTCTTATAATATATCTTATATTTGGCATAAGTTTTAATATGAGCACACATTATATTAACCTTGCTTTATTTATGGCTTTTGCTATGGAACAGCCGGATATGGAAGTGTTGTTGTTCTTTGTAATACCGATCAAGATTAAATGGATGGCACTTCTTGACGGAATAGTATTTGCAATAATTATTCTTGGAGGCTTTATTGTTCCAACAATTGCAGTAAGCGGAGTGAACTTTGGCTGGACTATGTGGAAAGGTTTATACAATGCAGGACTTCTGTCAGGAAGCGGAATGGGATGTTATGCCAATGCGATTGCAGCTTTAGTGTCTATGATTAACTTTATAATATTCATTACAGTGTCTAAGAGAAGACCTTTTAAGACTTCTACACAGAAGAATTATAATAAGGCTATGCATACAGCAGGAAAAGCACAGAAGAATAATGGCAGCAGACAGAGCTTTAATGAAACATTTTATAATGCCAATAGTGAAAAGACAACATGGCAGGGGGCTAATAAGCCATACAGACCTGCTAATGGAACACCTAAGCACAAATGTGCTGTGTGTGGAAGAACGGAATTAGACGATGAAAATCTTGTGTTCAGATTCTGCTCAAAATGTGCTGGCAATTATGAATATTGTAATGAACATTTATATACACATATTCATATTGGCAAAACACAATAATATATGGTAATATGATGGTATATATTATTAATAACACTTAATTATCATAACAATTTCAGAATGGGTATTGCTATTTTATGTGTTATTAAGTATAATTTGTTGGATTGTTTTGAATTTAATTTATTTTATTTACTTGGAGGTTATAATGAAAAAGACTAAGGTTATATGTACTATGGGTCCTAACACTAATGATAGAGAGCTTATTAAGCAGCTTGCACTTAGTGGTATGGATATTGCAAGATTTAATTTCTCACATGGTGACCATGAAGAACAGGCAGGTCGTTTTGCATTAGTTAAGAGCGTAAGGGAAGAGATTAACAAGCCTATAGCTACACTTCTTGATACAAAAGGACCAGAAATCAGAACGGGTGTGCTTAAGGATGACAAGAAGGTTACACTTAAGGAAGGTCAGAAGTTCACACTTACAACAAGAGATATTGTAGGTGATGATACTATTGATATGATTACTTATGCAGGTCTTCCAGCAGATGTAGCTAATGGTAATACTATTCTTATTGATGATGGTCTTATTGAGCTTAGAGTAGAAGAGGTAGTCGATGGTACGGATATCGTATGTACAGTAATCAATGGTGGTGAACTTGGTTCTAAGAAGGGTGTTAATGTACCTAACGTAAGCATTAAGCTTCCAGGTATTACAGATAAAGATAAAGATGATATTATATTTGGTATTGAACAGGGATTTGATTTTATTGCAGCTTCATTCGTAAGAAATGCAGCTTGTATTCAGGAAATCAAGCAGCTCTTATGGGAGCATGGTGCTGATATTCCGGTTATCGCTAAGATTGAGAATGCAGAGGGTATTGAAAATCTTGATGAAATTATCAAAGTTGCTGATGGAATTATGGTTGCCAGAGGTGATATGGGTGTAGAGATTCCAGCAGAAGATGTTCCTCATTACCAGAAGGAAATTATCAAGAAGTGTAACGCAACATATAAGCCGGTTATTACAGCTACACAGATGTTAGATTCTATGATTAGAAATCCACGTCCTACAAGAGCCGAGGTTACTGACGTTGCTAACGCTATCTATGATGGTACAGACGTGGTTATGCTCTCAGGTGAAACAGCTAATGGTAAGTATCCACTTGAAGCATTAAAGATGATGGTTAAGATTGCTGAAAGAACAGAGCAGGATATCAAGGGAAGATCTGCAGATATCGCTAAGGTTCACAGCAAGAGAAGCATTTCAAGTGCTGTATGTAACGCAACAGTTCAGACTGCTGATAACCTTAATGCAAAGGCTATTGTATGCCCAACAATTTCAGGATTCACAGCAAGACTTACATCTAAATTAAAGCCAAATGCAGAAATTATCGGCTGCTCACCATATGATAATGTTCTTAGAAAGATGCAGATTTATTGGGGAGTAAGACCATTAAAGACAGCTACAGAGACTTCAACAGATAAGATTATTGAGCACGCTTTAGTTGTATCTGAGCAGGCTGGATATGTAGAAGAAGGAGATACAGTTATCGTATCTGCCGGTATCGCTACAACATCTGATCCATCAGCTAAGAGAGGTCTTACTAATACAATGAGAGTTGTTACACTCTAATATTATAGCTGGTATAAGATATTTCAGATAGTTATATAAGCCCACAAAACCTTGTGAAATTGGTTTTGTGGGCTTGTTTTAAGTTGGTTAGAACACTACATAATTGAAAATATAAAAATTGAATGATATAATAATCGAAAAATAAATATACGTAATTATATATATGCAATGGGAGTGATGTAGATGAGTTTTTGAAACCAATTAAGGAGGTTAGAATAGAATATGCAGCTTGATATTAAAAAAAATAGCAGAATAGTTTGATAATAACATAGGTGTATATTAAAGGATTTGAATATGAGCATAAAAAAGATATTGATATGGCTCCCAGCCATTGTTATGGCAATGATTATATTTGGCTTTTCAAAGCAGGATGGGGAAGAGTCATCAGGGCTAAGCTATAAGGCGGCGGATATTATACTTACAGTGTGTGATAAGGCTGGAATTATAGATTGTAATGAGAATAACAGGGAAAGTATGATAGAGGCGGTGCAGTTTCCAATAAGAAAAGCTGCACATATGACAGAATATGCAATTTTTTCAATATTTGTAATGATTGCACTTATAGTTGATGGGATTAAGGGTGTAAGGATTCCTGTCATATCAGCAGTTATAGCAATAGCATTTGCAGCAACAGATGAGTTTCACCAGACATTCGTGCCAGGTCGGTATGGTTGTGTGTTAGATGTGTTGATAGATGCGGCAGGGAGCATAATAGGACTTATTATAGTATATATTATATATAAAAATATGTGTAAACATAAAGGTGAAAAATGCAATAATATTAATTGATAAAGATATAATGAGTGCGAAAGCACTCATCTTAAAAGTTCCTAACGGAACTTTGTATGTGCTAAAAAGCAGCACAGGAATAAAGATATAATGAGTGCAAAAATATGATATAACGCTTGCAAAATTAGCAACTATATGGTATAAGCTTTAGTAGACATATGATAATCAGGTGTCGAATATCAGAATATAATATTTTATTATGCAATTTTCATAATAAGTTGTATGAGGTTGACAGTAAGATTATCATCTATATTAATATAATGCGATGATGGAAACAAGTAGGCATAACAGTAAGCAACAGAAAGCAGCCGGCTGATGAGAGGCACAGTGGATAGTTATTCTGAATACATTCCGTAGCAGCAAACTGAAAGGCATATAGTGCTTAGTAGGGGCGACGTGTGGTACACGTTACAGTATCAAGGATCATAAGACCCGTTAAGGTGAACAGTGTGAGCTGTTTATGAATAAAGGTGGTAACACGGAGCATATGCTTTCGTCCTTTAACAAGGATGAAAGATATGCTCTTTTTTGTTATTAACAGGGTTATGTATCATTTATCAAATAATAACGTAATAGGAACAGGAGAACAGAAATGGCAGAAATGACAGTTTATGACGAGTTAGTTGCAAGAGGATTAATTGCACAGGTAACAGATGAAGAATTAATTAAGAATTTAATTAATAATGGAAAGGCTACATTCTATATTGGTTTTGATCCAACAGCAGACAGTCTTCATGTAGGACATTTTATGGCACTCTGCTTTATGAAAAGACTTCAGATGGCAGGCAATAAGCCTATCGCATTAGTCGGTGGCGGAACAGGTATGATTGGTGATCCATCAGGTAAGACAGATATGAGAAAAATGCTTACACCGGAGCAGATTGAGCATAACTGTGAGTGCTTTAAGAAGCAGATGAGCAAGTTCATCGATTTTTCAGATGATAAGGCTTTATTTGTAAATAATGCAGACTGGCTTTTGAAGCTTAACTATGTTGACCTTTTAAGAGAAGTCGGTGCGTGCTTCTCAGTTAATAATATGTTAAGAGCTGAGTGCTACAAGCAGAGAATGGAGAGAGGTCTTACATTCCTTGAATTTAACTATATGATTATGCAGAGTTACGATTTCTATATGTTATACCAGAAATACGGTTGTAATCTTCAGTTTGGTGGAGATGACCAGTGGAGCAATATGCTTGGTGGTACAGAACTTATCAGAAGGAAGCTTGGTAAGGATGCTTCAGCTATGACGATCACACTTCTTCTTAATTCAGAGGGTAAGAAGATGGGTAAGACAGTAAGCGGTGCTGTATGGCTTGATCCAGAAAAGACTTCTCCATATGAGTTCTACCAGTATTGGAGAAATGTAGCTGATGCAGATGTATTAAAGTGCATCCGTATGCTTACATTTTTACCACTTGAGCAGATTGATGAAATGGATAAGTGGGAAGGTGCACAGCTTAATAGAGCTAAGGAAATACTTGCATTTGAACTTACTAAGATGGTTCATGGTGAGGAAGAAGCTAAGAAGGCAGAAGAAACAGCTAAGGCTATATTTACATCAGGTGATGCGGCTAATATGGCAGCAGTTAAGCTTGAAGATGATGCCTTTACAGATGGAAGCATTGATATTGTATCGTTAATTCACGCAGCAGGTCTTGCAGCTACTAAGTCAGAAGCAAGAAGAGTTGTCTCACAGGGCGGTGCTTCTGTTGCAGGTGAAAAGGTATCTGATATAGCAGCAAAGTTTGATAAAGAATTCTTTGCTGGTGATGGAGTAGTTGTTAAGAAGGGTAAGAAGTCATTTATAAAGGTACAGGCATAATATTGTAAAATGTTTCAGAGCCGGCAGTAATACTGCTGGTTCTGGAGAGTTAAAGAGTGAGGATAAGTATGAAAAAGAGTGAAATTACCTTTATAAGGCTTATGAGCCTTGCGTTAATTATGGTTATAAATGCGGCTGTATTATTATTTTTTGTAGGGGAGCATACATTTCAGAATATACTTAACAGAATGAATAGTAATGTATATGATGGCGGTACGCTTGATACATCAATTTATAATTATTATTTTTATGCTGGTTTTGGGAGCATATATAAGATTATATTTCCAATAACGATATTACTGCTTGTGACTGCGGCGGTATGTGTATACAAAAAGGTGAGTATGGCATCAAGGTTGTCAATAGCTGCTAATATAAGTGCATTTATAACAGGTGCGTTATTGTTATTTGCAAGAATAACAGAAAGTTCAAAAGGTGTTCATATATTTATAAATAGCTTTTATATGAATAAATCGGACATTGGTAATATACAGACAGTACAATTAATGTCCAGAATACCAATAGCTTATACTCTTGTTATGGTGTTATCAGTATTAGGACTTTTAATGGTTAAGAGCAGTACAATAACAAAGCTAAAAATATATAATGATACGATGGCATATAATAATGCTGTTATATATATATTCCCTGCATTATCAGGTTTTCTTATACTTGAAGTTATTAGAAATCTTGTTATTTCAAGAGTGGTGATGTTATCATCAGATGAGTATATACAGACTGTAGCAGGATATATTCAGGACTATTATATTGGAAGTAAATTCTATTTTAACTGGTCGTGGCTTATTATATTTACTATTGTAACCTGCGTTGCAATATTATTAAATAATAATAATAAACTTATGATTATTGAGATAGCTGTATTTAGTATTATTGTTATTATTCCATCAGTTATATATGCGTTTAATCCGCCATCATTATTTGGATACCTTACAACAGATAATACGCTGTGTGATTTAACAGAAGCTGCATTTGTATGGTATCTTGTAAGAATGAGCGTATCATTAATCACAGGCATAATATTTATTGTATTGGTCGTTAATGAAAGAATTAATATAAAGTGTATGTATATAATAGCAGGCACATTGCTTGTGTTAAGTCTTGCTATGCTTATTGTGGCAGGACTAAACAGGGCTTCGCTTTCAGTTATGTATATGCTGTGTGCTGTGGCTGATGTTATAGGAGTTATAGTGTTAGCTGTTACAGGGTTAAGAACTTTAAGTTAATTAAATAAAAAGCTGGCTGTCCAGAAAACATTTATATGATAAAGTCATATAAAGCTTTCAGACAGCCAGTTTTTTATCATCCAGTAACTTCTTTAATGCCTTTAATATCAGCTATGGCTATAAGAGAGTAGTTAGTGTAATATACAACAAAGCCCGGTTTGGCAGCGGCAGGCTTTTTGACTTCTTTCTTTAATACATAATCGACTTCAACTTTATCAAGGTCGCGGCCTTTAGAGTAGTAGGCTGCAAGTGCGGCAGCTTCCTCAAAAGTTCTGTCGGGCAGTTCCTTGCCGTTAGTCTTAACTATAACGTGAGAACCAGGCATCTGCTTGGCATGAAACCACCAGTCACTATTAGAAGCAAATTTAAAGGTTAGTTCATCATTCTGAAGATTATTCTTGCCGACATACATATCAAAACCGTCTGATGATATATAGTGCAGAGGTTTGTTGTTCTTGTTATCCTTGCTTTTGGATTTGCTGTTCTTCTTGATATAGCCGGTTATGATAAGTTCTTCTTTAATATTATTAAGGTCATTCTCTGTAGTTGCAATATCAAGGGCATTTATTATTGATTCAAGATACATAATCTCATCTTTAATCTCTTCGATAAGTCTTACACCAGCTTCGTAAGTACGTTTTAATTTGTTGTATCGTGCAAAATATTTATTCGCATTCTCAATTGGTGTCAATGTATCGTCCAAAGGAATAGAGATTTCTTCGTTAGTGTAATAATTAAGAGCTGTGAAGCTTTTTGCACCAGCCTCGATATTGTAGCCGTATGTGTTGATTAGCTCTCCATACACTCTGTATTTGTCACGTTTTTCAGTATCCTTTAACTGTTTTTCCTGAATATCAAGCTTTTTATAAGAACGCTCAAGATGAGTTGTAATTATTCTTCTTATATCAGTCGATTTCTGGTGAATTCGTGTTCTTACTTCTTTTTCGTGATAATAACCGATAAGACATTCACTTATTGAGGAGTAGCTTTCGGATTTATCATACATAGTAAGAGAAATAGCGGCAAAATCTGTGGGTGCACCGTTATCATATACTATGTTAGGGCTGAAACTTCCATTTGCCACGTCATCAATAATAGCCTTGAATGCTTCAAATAGAGCTATGCTTTCAGCACTGGACAGACAGTTGGCTGGTTTGGCACTGTCAATATGTGCCCTGTGGCAGACTTCCTCTGATATGCAGGTGCTTATTCCGGTGTAAGCACTGCTTAAGGCTTTGGCAGTAGTCTTAGGCTGTGATAATATATTTTCATTAAAGGTATTAAAATCCATATTCATCGGATTGTGCTTGTTAGATGTATTAGGAATAAAATATTCCCTTCCTGGAAGAACTTCTCTGACAGAGCTTATCTGTGCTGACACATGCTTAATACTGTCTAATATTGTGTTATTGTCATCGCATAATATGATATTGCTGTGTTTGCCCATAAATTCTGTGATTAAATGTTTACGGCAGAGGTCACCTAATTCATCTAAATGTTCAATTTCAATATCAATTATTCGCTCAAAAGCGGGTTGTGTTATTGATATAATTCGTCCGTTATTGATGTGCTTCCTAAGAAACATAACAAAGTTAGGTGCAAGCTGGGGGCTTGGCTTATTATCTTTAGTCATATATGCAAGCGGAAGTGAAGCATTTGCAGATAATACAAGCCTGTATTGTCCAGAATTAGCCTTTATGGTAAGTAAAAGCTCATCATTTTCTGGCTCTGCAATCTTATATAATCTTCCACCAAGAATTGTGTTGTTTAAATCGTGTACAATATTCGCTATTGTAATTCCATCAAATGCCATAATACTCCATTCTGGCGTATTGGTACGCCATTAATACTTTAGAATAAATGATAGCACATTTTATAGATGTTGTCTTGTATGGTTAAAGTAAAATTGATATAATTAGCAGTTGTAATTAAAAGTTTGATATGTAAGTTGATGTTTAATAAGCGATGTATTAAACTACATTTAGTATTAAAATATTTTTTAATGTTATCAACAATGAATAAATGAAATGAGGACACTTTGATGATAAAAAGTATGACTGGCTTTGGAAGAAGCGAGATAGAGAGAGGCAACCGTAAAATAACAGTAGAGATTAAGTCGGTGAACCACAGATTTCTTGAGAACAGTATAAAGATGCCTAAAAAGCTTAATATATTTGAGGCAAGAATAAGGGATACAATTAAGAAATATGCATCAAGGGGAAAGATTGATGTATTTATTACATACGAGGATAATTCAGAGAGCAATGTAAGCCTTAAGTTTAATGAAAGCATAGCACGGGAATATATGAATATATTCAGACAGATGGAGGAGCGTTTTAATATAAGAAATGATATTACTGTTGGAGCTTTATCAAGATACCCAGAGGTTATCACAATGGAAGAATCGCAGGAAGATGAAGAAGAATTGTGGAACTTTATTAATGAGGCAATAGAAGAAGCCTGCAAGGGGCTTGCTGATACAAGAATTATTGAGGGTGAGAACTTAAAGAATGATCTTTTGTTAAAGTTAGACCATATGGAGGAGCTTGTTTCTTATATTGAAACAAAAAATCCACAGATAATAGAAGATTATAAGAAGAAGTTAGAAGCCAAGATGGAAGAAATCCTTTCAGATGCTGATATAGATAAGAACAGGATAGCTTCTGAGGTGATTATATATGCTGATAAAGTATGCGTAGATGAGGAGACAGTAAGATTAAGAAGTCATATTAAACACGCAAGGAAATGCCTTAACGAAGACGGAGGAATTGGAAGAAAGATGGATTTCATAGCACAGGAGATGAACAGGGAAGCCAATACAACTTTATCTAAGGCGAATAATATAGAAATATCAAATGCAGCTATAGATTTAAAGACAGAAATAGAAAAAATAAGGGAACAGATACAGAATATAGAATAAAAAAGCTTGCACGAATCGGTGTATTTCTGTATAATAACTTGTACACTTATGTTGTGTGCGTGCCAACAGGCATTTACAGATTGGAGAATAGAGATGAAAGAGAAAGGTTTATTACTTGTAATTTCAGGTTTCTCAGGAGCTGGAAAGGGAACTGTAGTTAAGAGATTATTAGAGCTTCATAATGATTATGCTCTATCTATCTCAGCGACAACCCGCTCACCAAGAGAAGGTGAACAGAATGGAAGAGAGTATTTCTTTAAATCAACAGAAGAATTTGAGAGTATGATTGATAATTCTGAATTGATTGAGTATGCAAAGTATGTCAGCAACTATTATGGAACACCTAAGGCATATGTCGAGGAACAGCTTGAAGCAGGTAAGAATGTGATACTTGAAATCGAGATTCAGGGTGCACTTAATATTAAGAAGATGTATCCAGATGCAGTTCTTTTATTCATTATGCCACCAAGTGCAGAAGAATTAGAGAGAAGACTTGTAGGACGTGGAACAGAAGATGAAGCCACAATAAAGGCAAGACTGCAAAGAGCCAGTGATGAGGCTAAGGGCGTAGAGAATTATAACTATATAGTTATCAATGATAAAGTGGATGATTGTGTTGAGGCAATTCATTCTATAGTTAACAGTGAGAAGAGAAAAGCAGTTAACAATATGAGTTTAATTAATAATATTAAAGAAGAGCTTAAAGCTTATGAGAAAGGAGAATAATAATGTTACATCCATCATATTCGGAATTAATGGCAGTTGTTAATAGTGAGGTAGAGGACGGCGAACAGCCAATCGTACAGAGCCGTTATTCAATTGTTAAGGCTACTGCCGCAAGAGCTAAAGAGATTATTGATGCAAGAACAATAGAGGAGAAGGTTAGAAAGGCTCGTATTGAGGCTGAGAATGCTCCAAAGGAAAAGGAAAAGGATAATAAGGATAAGAAGAATGAGCCAAAGCCGCTTACAACACCAGATGAGGCGAGAAAGCTTCAGATAGGAACACCTCTTATCGATAATGCAGAGAATATGAAGCCACTTTCAATAGCTGTAGAAGAGTTATATGAAGGCAAGGTTAAGATTGTCAGCAATGGCGATGACAGTGAAATTATGTAATTTCAGATTTTGATTTTATGCATGGATATTTGCTGATATAATGATTACTGCATAATATTGTCATTTGTAATATTAATAATAGAATTTACAGGCTGTTGCATTTTATATGTGACAGCCTTTTGATGTTGGGAGGTAACATAAAAGTTATGGGAAGTAATATATATGATGAGAAGAAGCGTGTAATTAACTGTGAAAGTGCAGAAAAATGTGGGAGCTGTGCCTATGCAGGAATGAAATACGATAATGAATTAAAGATAAAGCAGGGATATGTAGACAAACTTTTTAAAGACATCTGTCCAGTAGATAAGATAACAGGAATGTACAGACCAGTGCATTACCGTAACAAGGTTCACGCTGTTGTCGGGGAAGATAAGAATGGCAATATTATAACGGGAACATATGAAGAGAACAGCCACAATATAGTACCTGTATCTGACTGCCTGCTTGAAGATTCACAGTGCAGCAGCATTATAGCTACATTAAGAGATTTATTTAAGTCGTTTAAATACAAGCCATATAATGAAGATAAGGGAACTGGTTTTATAAGGCATATTCTTTTAAGAAAAGGCTTTTCAACTAAGGAGATTATGCTTGTTATTGTGACGGCTGATGTTGCATTTCCGTCTAAGACACATTTTCTTAAAGCATTAAAAGAGAAGCACCCAGAGATTAATACAATCGTACAGAATGTTAATAAATACAATACAAGTATGGTGTTAGGACCAAGAAATATAGTGCTTACAGGCAAGGGATATATTGAAGATGTGTTATGTGGCTACAGATTTAGAATAAGCCCATCATCTTTCTATCAGATTAACCACCAGCAGACAGAAAAGTTATACAAGGCGGCGATAAATATGGCTGGAATAACTAAGAAGGATACAGTTATTGACGCTTATTGTGGAATAGGAACAATAGGAATAGCAGCTTCTGCCAAGGCAGGACAGGTTATAGGGGTTGAGTTAAATGCAGATGCGGTAAAAGATGCAGAGGTCAACGCTAAGATTAACAATATAAAGAATATTAGATTTGTGAATGATGATGCTGGAAAGTTTCTTGTTGAATATGCCACACATAAGAGGGCTGATGTTGTTATAATGGATCCTCCAAGAAGTGGCAGCAGTCAGGAATTTCTTGAGTCGGTACTTAAGATTAAGCCAGAAAGAGTTGTGTATGTATCGTGCAATCCAGATACTCAGAAAAGGGATGTTGATATGCTTATGAAAGGTGGATATAAGGTTTTGGAGTGCAGACCATTTGATATGTTCCCTTTTTGTGACCATGTAGAGACGGTAGTGTTATTGTCCAAACTTGATGTCGATAAGCATATAGATGTTGAAATTAAGCTGGATTAGCTTGGATTGATTCATTAAGTGATGAAGAATTATTTAAACCACATATGAGAAAATGGGCTGATGATGCGACTAAAACAGCAGTGTGGGAAGTTTATAAGTTTATTCATGTGAATACTGTAGCTCCTTTTAAAACTTTCAGGAACAAAATTAGAAAATGGAAGAAAATAGTATTATAAATTACAGACAGTAAAGTTAAAAATTTCATAAATAGGTTATCAAAGGCGATAGAAAAACTATCGTCTTTTTATTTGAAAAAAGAAGCATATCCCAGAGGGCTGCTTCATCAATTTTTTCGTAAGTGTCCGTACACTTACTGTGCTTACTCATATACTAATAGATCATATACTAATCGTGTAAGAACAATTTTAAGCATAATACTTATATTATTATACCATAGTTTGGAAAAATAAAAAATTATATTTCATAAACGTTTCATAAAAGCTATGTAGAATGTTATTGAAAGCAGTTATGAAATACTAAAAAATAGAAAGGAGTAGTTAGTAAAGTGATAAAAAATGCTATAGCATATATTACAAGAAAGAGAAATAGAACTTTAATAATTTTTATCATATTAACTATAGTTCTTTCTTGCTTGTATTCTTGTTTAACAATAATGAAATCAAGCGATGAAATAGAAAAGGCTTTATATGAAAGTTCTAATTCTTCAATATCAATAACAAGAAAAGATGGTAACTATTTTAATGTTAATGAATTTAAAGATATTGAAAAATTAAAAGAAATTGAAGAAAAAATAATTCAATATGATGGATTAGCAAAGCTAAAAGATGCTAAAGTAGTTAGCGGAGAACAAAGAATAAATAGAGAAGATTTATCTGACGAATTTAAGAATGTTGTTTCACTCGAAGCTACAAATAATACTAAAAGAAATATTTTATTTAGTAGTGGAGTATTTACAATTAAAGAAGGTAAAAATATAGGAGAAAATGATAAGGATTCAATTATTGTTCATGAAGAATTTGCTAAACAAAACAATCTAAAATTAGGTGATGAAGTTGATCTTGAATTACTAGATATTGAAAAAAGTGGAAAAATAAAAAGTCATAAATTTAAAATTATAGGGATCTTTTCTGGTAAAAAACATGAAACATATACAGGGCTATCTTCGGATTTTAGTGAAAATATGGTGTTTGTAGATTATTCAACAAGTCAAGAGATATTAAATAAATCAGAAAATAATAAAATCGCAAATAAAATTTTAATGTATTCTGGTAGTGCAGAATCTACGGACTTAGCCTTAAACAAATTGAAAGAGCTTAAAATTGATGAGTCAAAGTATTTTGTTGAAAAAGATTCTAATGCGTTTGAAGAGTCTT
>ENA-OROL01000117-OROL01000117.1-human-gut-metagenome-genome-assembly--contig:-NODE-117-length-82298-cov-34.925136_pt1 | contig 82298 bp, 60 predicted proteins | sample MGYA00242128_ERZ509048 | MGnify/ENA primary metagenome ERZ509048 (study PRJEB26280, sample SAMEA2338750) | human gut metagenome | biome: human gut; feature: human-associated habitat; material: faeces...
ACTTGCATGTGTTAAGCCTGTCGCTAGCGTTCATCCTGAGCCAGGATCAAACTCTCCGTTGTTTATCTTGTTCTTTTATTTTTCTCTGTCATTCCGACAGCCAGACCAACAACCTCGGATCGTCCCGGCATCTGCGCTCTTTCTTCTCTTGACGGAGGGCTTCCGCCCTCTTCCTTCGTCTTGTCTCTTTATCGCATCATTTCAATGTTCTCTGCGCCGTTTCCTTTTCGGAAAGCGGTTACAAAGGTACTGCCTTTATTTTTAACCGCCAAATTTTTCGCGAACTTTTTTTCAAGTTTCTTTCTCAGAACCCCGCGTCCGCGCCGATCCGACGCCCTCCGGCATCACGCCAAAGCTTCACGACCACCGGTCTGTTTCGCTTTTGCGGTTGCAAAGGTACTGCCTTTTCCCTTTCCCGCCAAACTTTTCCGCATCTTTTTTTGCCCCTTTTTTCAACTTTTTTCACAATCTCCAATTTATCAACGAGTTATAAGAACAAAAAAATCGCCGGTCATTCATCAAGAATGCCAGCGATTCCTTTTATTTCCAGAATTTAGTCCACATTATGCAAGTCGTGCCCCATTCGGTCCTTCTTAGTGTGAAGGTAAAATCTATTATATTTATTAGGTTCGATTTCCAATGGAACATTTTCCTCTATCGTCAGTCCATACCCCGTAAGTCCGATTCTTTTTTGCGGATTGTTTGTGAGCAATCGCATCTTTGACACGCCAAGGTCATGCAGAATGCTTGCGCCAACGCCGTAGTCGCGCTCGTCGGCCTTAAATCCGAGGCAAAGATTTGCCTCAACCGTGTCCATTCCGTTCTCCTGGAGTTTGTACGCGCGCATCTTGTTCATCAAGCCGATGCCACGCCCCTCCTGGTTAAGATACACTACCACGCCTTTGCCTTCCTTCTCTATCATCTCCATTGCCTTGTGGAGTTGCGCTCCACAATCACAACGGTAAGAGCCGAGGATGTCGCCAGTGGCGCACGACGAATGCACACGCACGAGAATCGGCTCGTCCTTCTCCCATTCGCCCTTTACAATAGCCATATGCTCCAACCCATTCGACTTCTGCAAGAACGGGATCAGTCGGAAATGTCCATACTTCGTAGGCATATCCACTTCTTCGCCTTTTTCCACAATCGACTCCTGCTTCAGGCGATAAGCCACCAAGTCGTTGATTGAAATCAGCTTTATTCCGAATTCCTCTGATATTTTTTTCAACTCAGGCAGACGCGCCATTGTGCCGTCATCATTCATGATTTCCATCAACGCGCCGGCAGGATACAGTCCAGCAAGGCGAGCAAGGTCGACAGCCGCCTCAGTATGCCCCGTGCGGCGAAGCACACCCTTGTCCTGCGCATAAAGAGGATTGATGTGTCCAGGACGTCCGAAGTCGGCAGGCTTCGCATTTGGATCGGCAAGAGCGCGGATCGTTGCGGCACGGTCATGCGCCGACACACCAGTGGAGCATCCCTCCAGCTTGTCGACAGTGACAGTGAACGGAGTGCCGAGCATCGACGTGTTGTCCGACACCTGCACGTCCAAGTCAAGTTCCTTGCAACGCTGAAGCGTAATCGGCGCACAAAGCACGCCACGTGCATGCTTCAACATAAAGTTCACCTTTTCAGGCGTGATTTTCTCGGCGGCGATAATGAAGTCTCCCTCATTCTCACGATCCTCATCGTCTACCACTATCAAGAATTTTCCTTCCTTGAAATCCGCAATAGCGTCTTCAATGCTGTCTAATTTTATTTTATCGTTCATCTCCTTGTTTATTATCTTTTATTATCTGAGTAAGTTCATCGCAAACCTGTGAAATTTTCTTTACATCCCTTCTCAACCGTTGATGCTGCTTGACACCTATTATATAGACAAGGAATCCGACAGGCACAACAATCATCACCGCCCGCGCCGTCTTGCCATAGACCGACGGCTGCACAAGTCGGTTATATTTTATAACAGGGAAATCCATAAGTTTGTTTATAACCAGCTGGTTGCGTGAGTTGGACAGATAGCCAACCACATCCTCCAGTTTGTCCGACAGTTGCGTCAACGACTTCCGGCTCATGCCGCGTGTCCAATAGGCGAAATAATTCTGCCGCGTCCTGTTACGGTGATAAAAAGCGTCTGCATCCGCCATCAGCTCCGACAACGCGGCACACGCCCTGTCGGCAACGACATCCTCCATCGACAACTCCTTCATCTCCACCCGGCGCAACTCCGTCTTTCCAACCAGACGGCGGAAGAATGCCACGTATGCCTCCGCGTTAAACACCGCAGAGTCGTTGACCGCCTTATACGTAAGGAAAACGCCCAACGGGAACAGCACCGCCGTGCTTGCCCAGATGCCTTCCCAAACGTCCACACGCCCGTCGCGCGCAAGCTTGTAGCCGAACGTGTCTATGATGTAATAGAACACAAAGAGCAATACGGAGATTACAATAGGCACTCCGATGCCGCCCTTGCGGATAATGGCACCCAGTGGCGCGCCTATAAAGAAGAAAATCAAGCAGGCTATCGACAACGTGAATTTCTTGTGCATCTCTATCTGATGCCGGCGTATCACCTTCTTGTCTTCAGCAAGCGTATAACTTTTAAACTCAAACTCATTTTTCATCTGACGCGCGCGGTCGATGGCAAAGGCTATGTAGCGTTGCTTGTCGGCCAACGTCTTGCCGTTGAACACAGCATCCACATCCACAGGCTTGGCCAATTTCACCTCCGGAGCCGGCTGCTTGATGATGCCACCGTGTCCGTCCGACTTGCGGATGAAATTGTCGACGCCCACATACTGCACGTCCTGCAGGTCTCTGCCGAATATGTTGCCCACGCTGTCGATGCGCACCTTCACCGAATCTATTGTCTGACGCAGCTCGGCAATGTTTTTGCCCACATACTGCTTGCGCATCGTGCTGTCGTTCATTCGCGTGAAGTTGGCATCAAAAGGAATCATTATCTCCTTGTCGGAAAACGACTCCCTCCTGTATGGCGCGCCCACCGACGACACCTGCTGGTCGCTCAGATTCTCAAACTGCTCGCCTTTCCATAGTTTAAGGAACAGATGGCGCTTGTCGCGAGTGAAACTGAGCTTGCCCGAGTCGGAAAGAATTATTCTGGAGTTGTTGAATCCTTGCGACACGTCATAGATCATCAAGTCGTACAATCGTCCATTCTCACGGTTTTTCTGCTTTACAAACACGCTGTAGCCGTCTATCTGGTCGTAGAACACGCCCTCCGGAATGTCGAGCTCAGGCGATTTCTGACGCACGGAAAACACCAGCGTCCACATCTTCACCTGCGCCTTTGGCAACACATCGTTCTGAAAAAAGAACGCGCCGACAGCCACAAGGGCTATCAGCACCATCAACGGCCGCATTGCCTTCAGCAGCGACACGCCCGACGACTTCATAGCCGTCAGCTCAAACCGTTCGCCGAGATTGCCGAAGAGCATCAGCGACGCCAGCAGAATCGACAAAGGCAATGCCAGCGGCACCATCGTGAGCGCGGCATAAAAAAACAGCTCGGCTATGACGGATATCTCCAATCCTTTTCCAACAAGGTCGTCGATAAAACGCCACAGGAACTGCATCAACACGATAAACAGACAGATGCAGAACGTCATCATGAACAAGGGCAGGAACCCTTGCAGCATAAAACCATATAGTTTCTTTATCTTAAGCATCCGTGTTGTTACAAATATTTCTGCAAAATTACGCTTTTATTGTCAAATTCACAATTCTTCATCAAAACGCCTCGTTGATGTTGAACGCAAAGCCAATCCCATTTTTGGTAAATCCCAGATCAAGACGCACATTCACATTTTCCTTGAATGCCCAACGATAGCCGAATCCGCCGTTGAGCAACGTTTTCTTCCAACGTATCTGCTCAAATTCCGGAAAAACGTTGGCGGCTCCGACCCACACCGTTATGCCGTTGCGCCGGCGGATGTGCTGACGCAGCTCCACCTGCGCCTCCACGATGCACTTGTCGCGGTAGCGTCCCTCAAAATATCCGCGCATACGGTTAGGCCCGCCCACACAAGCCATCATTGGCCACGGCACATCCTGGAAATTGAGCTGCGAATGGAATTCACCCGCTATAATCGCCCCCTTCCACGCCTTTTTGTAGGTTGCCACCGTAAGGTCGGTCACCATATACTTATCGTCGTTGCCGAAGAAAGCAGGCATAAACAGCTGGTCAAGCTGGAAAAGCCATCCCCGCGAGGCATTCGTAACCACATCGCGCGAGTCATAGTTGAGCGACACGCCCGCACCCACTGCCATAAAATTCTTCTCTGCCGAGCCAACAAGCCCTATCACATCATCGTTCAGGTCGGTCATCTTGACATACTGGAAGTTTGCCACCGGACCTATATACGCATTGTCAAACACACGCCAAAGGAAACGCGGCTTTGCCTCAAACTTGATGCGCGAATAATTCCGCTCATTGTCGTCGATATTGCCGGCATCGTAGCCCACGCCCCATATCTTCGACGGGAAAGTGTAGAAATAGACCGTATAGTCCAACTTATAGCGTTCGCATGGAAACACATTGTTGCCCCTCACGCCGAGCGCCATCATTCCCGACGTGGCCACATTGGCGAATATCGACACGTTTGACAGCGGCAGCGTCACATCGTTGCGGTCTATGCGATAAAGTCCCGATGCCACCAACCCGATGCCGACACCGGTAGCCGAGGCATAGAACGGCCCGCCGATCACACCGAAGTCAATCTTTTTTGAAGGGTCGAAATGATTGGAACGCTTGAAATAAGCTCCAACCTTTTTAAAGAAATTCTGTTTCTTGACAGTGTCGGCGGCCATCGTCACCGAATCGGCGACCGCCGGCTGCGGCTCCTGCTCTGCCACGACCTCGGCCGACGTCTCCACATCGATGTCCGACGCAATGTCGTGCGGCCACACGTTGCCAGCCACAAGACCCAGCGCCACAACCACCGCAAATATTCTTTTTGTACGCATGCTTTTATCCCGGCAGACCGCTTTTAATCACATTATAGCTTTTCTCGAGCAATTCCTCGGTCAAAGCCTTGTTGTCAACACCCACCTTGTCAAAATATATTGGTTTATGGATTGTCAGCGATATTTTTCCCGGAGTGATGCGGAATGTGTTTTTAGGCATCACGTCGTAAGAGCCGTCGATTGTCAGCGGCACTATCGGAAGCCCGAATTCAGTGGCAAGTGAGAACGCGCCACGCTTGAATTTCTTCATCTCGCCGTCAGGCGTACGCGACCCTTCGGGAAACACCACAAGCGACATACCGTCCTTCAGAATGCGCTTTGCGCTGTCCATGGTCTGCTGTATCGCCGACGCCGACGAACGGTCCACCATAATATGCTTCGATATGCGGCAGGCTGCGCCAACAAACGGAATTTTCTCCAAACTCTTCTTCATCATCCACTTGAAGTTGTGGTTCAGATAGCCATATACAAGATAAATGTCGTAAGCACCCTGATGGTTTGCCACAAACACATACGACGTCTTGGGGTCGATATTCTCGCGGCCTTTCACCTCCACCTTGACAAACATCAGTATGCACCACAGCTTGGCCCAAAAGTGCGCAGGATAATAGCCACCGCGCCTACTCATTCCGAGCAGACTGAAAAAGATGGTCAGCAACGCGGTGATAATAGTCATCACCAACAAAATAGGCATAGCCACACACCACTGATACACGGCAAGAATATGTTTCATAAGAATCCAGTTTTCGTTATCCGCCCATTGCGGACAGTTTTTCAGTTGCAAAATTAGACAAATTCCACGAATTATCTGCCTATTGCCCTAAAAAACCACCAATTCAAGCTCCGCTTTACGGAAACCAGAACAGCAGTTCTTGCATTCAAACAATCGGAGTGGAAGTTTTTGCTATTGCACCACTTCCACTCCGATTGTTTAGAACAGCCGTAAAGACAAGCCTTTTTCTACAGCACCACTTTTACTATTTTGCTGCCAATCTTCACCAGATACAATCCATTGTTCAATCCTGAAACAATTTTATCTTGTCCATCATAAACAATAAGTCCATTGGCGTTGTAGACACGAACCATAGACAACTGCTCTGCATTTTCAATACGAATTGTTCCATTGTCAGTATAAACTTTTATACCATCACTATCTATCTCTGTCACACTTGAATTTTCTTCTACTTTGATTATCTTGTTAATAGTTTCTGATTCAAAATAATTATTGCTTGAAGGATAATACATCGATATGTTCGTTATACCTGTTGATTTTCCTCTTATATACCACTTATATACGGTTTTACCCTGATCGTCCATCTCAACATCTGCATCGACATCAATCACCTTATTATCATAGTTGTCAAAATACGGTCTCGAATCAATATTATCACAACTAAAATCAAGATAAACTTTCTCTCCTATTTTTAACGGTTTCAAATTTTGATTCCATACTAAGTTCGGCTCTGCCTTTGTTATTGTCAGATAGGCCTCTGAATTTCCAAACGTTGTTTGATTATCTATTCGTAGTTCAAATTTATACTTACCCACATTTTTAACGTTATCCATTGATATATTCCAATAATACCCACTGCCGTCATCTGCTAAACGATAAGCTTTTATTTCAAGCCCAGACAAATCAGACGGTTGTTCCGCAACTGTTTCCACAGATTGAGCACATCTATTGAATACCGCATAATTATCCACCTGCTTAAATTTTACTAATGACTTATCTATCGTCAATGTTCCATTTTCATATTCAAAATCATAATCATCAGACTCTCCTCCACTTGGTATTATTGGATACTGACCTGCTACAGACTCTTCGTTTGCATCGCAATTCAAGTTCGGCATTTCGCTAAGAGATTTTTCTGTATCACCATTTGCGAAGTTGACATAATGACATGTAAAATTAGGATTTTTATGACCATACTTTCGGCTTATATCGTCTGCTACAACCTTCAAACCCCGTTTTAATATTACGAGTTGACCTGCTTTTCTTTCTATAAATTCATAATTATTAGATGCACCTCCCTCTATTTTCACATCATATTTTCCCACATGGGTCTTACGGTCTGCCTTTGTTGTCAAAGAGAATTTTTCAGTCAAGGTTGGAGCTGACTCTCCATTTTTCAATCCTTCATATGCAACGTCAAAAACAGGATTATCTTCTCCATAAATTCTACTTATGTCTATAACAGACACTTTGACCGGAGCCTTATCAACGGTGAGTATTCCCCCTTTTATTTTAGCATTATAGTTTTCAGACTTATATGTATATGTTGCACTTATCGGATATTCACCAACTGGACTAAGCGATGTCGCCGTTGTTAAATACTGTAAATCCACTACATTACTAAGGATATCTTCATTCTTAAGTCCGTCTACCAAACATTTAAACTCTGGATTGACATCTCCGTAATATCGATTTGCATTGGCTATACTTATTGTCAATGATACTTTTTTTATCGTTAAAACACCCGGCGCATAAGAGAACTCATAATTTTGAGCTTCGGCATTCTGCGGTGTTACATCATATGTTCCGACATTACTATATCTTGTAGCGTCTGTTTTAAATGTTGGTTTTGTTTTAAGAACAGCTTCCGTTTCGCCATTCTTTAAGCCACTATATCGACAAGCAAAAGGAGGGTTATCGTCTCCGTAATCTCGTGACGAATCGTTAGTGACTACCTTTACGGGAGCTTTGTTTATACATAAAATTCCAGGAGAGTACGTAAGTGAATAATTCGTAGCTTCTCCACCAGCCGCATTGACCATATAATTTCCTACGCCACTTGACTTTGTAGCAGATGTAGAAAACTGCAATTTATTTACATATATAGGTGCCAAATCTCCATTTCTAAGTCCGTCATATGAAACCGAAAATACAGGATTTTCATCTCCATACACCTTCTCACTCTTATTTACAGTAATCTTTAGTGGTGCCTTTTTAATTGTAAGCGTACCACTGTTCACCGTTGCCTCATAGTTTTTAATGTCAAAAGATCCTGTAATAGCATATTTTCCTACATTACTTGTTTTTGTTGCAGACGTTGACAATTCACACTTCGCAGAAATACCGTCTAAAGACTCTCCGTTTTTCAGTCCCATTACTGACTTTATCTGGAAATTTGGATTTTCATCACCATAGAACTTCTCACAATCATAGATACTTACAGTCAATGGAGCTTTCGTAATCTCATAAGAATATGGGACATCAAACTGAAAATTCATTTCTGTGCAAGTTGCTGTGAAAGTTGAACTATAGGTCCCGACATCTTTTTGCAAACGGTCATGTTCAATTGGCATTGAAACTTTATATTTTCCAAGATTGCTTTGCCAAACAACTCTCGGTTGCAATCCGGTGTATTCAAAAGATGAACTTTCAAAGCTAACCATCTCCTGCCCAAAAGAATATGTTTTACGCGATGGCACATAAAGCCGTAAATTTTCATTACCGGAAAAAACCTGGTAGCCACGTACCGGCTCTTTCGAGGCAAGAAAAAACACTTCCAACAATTTTGGGCAAGACCCAAATGCGCTGTCTCCTATATTCTTAAGCCCCTTGCCTAACACAACCATCCTTAAATTTTCACAATAATTAAAAGCCAAGGATCCTATTGCAGTGCAACAATCAGGTATCACAAGCGTTGCAAGTTGCGTACTGGAAAAAGCGGAGCCTCCTATTATATTCAAATTTTCCGGCATATTAATTTTTAATAGTTTACAACAGTTGTGAAACGCATCAGACCTTATTTCTTCTATCGTTTCTGGCAAAACGACTTCAGTAATGTCACTTCCACCATAGCCTCCACCAAAAGCAGAATCACCAATTCGAACGACAGAATAATTCTTATTTTCATATCTGACCATATCCGGCACAACGACACTCCCAGAATAAGAATCGTTACTACTAAACGAACCTTTGTTTTTATTTGTCACTTCGACTGTCAGATCCACATTTGATATAATATTATAATATATTCCATCCACCTCAAAATCATAAGCCGAGGCATTTATTGCCGTGAGGATAATACACAGCAATGATGTTAAAAACATTCTTCTCATAGTTTATTGTTTTGGGTCATCTTTTCTGAAACTTCTTTTATGATTCTATTCACATCATAACTTAATTGATGATTCAAATCTGCATCATCAAACTTATATTGATAGATATGCTCTTTAAGCCATTCATATGACTTGCCTTTCTTCACATTTTTCTGATTAAGTTTCTTAACTACCATATTTTTTATTATCTCCAAATTATGAAGTATTTGGTTACTTAAATCCACACTCCTTATACTGTATGCTTTTTCAAAAGCCTTCAGGATAGCTTTGAATGCAAAAAATGGATTCTGCTCTAACAACCCAAAACCTTCGGCTTGATAGACCATACATTCAAGTCTTTCTTTCTGCCTCTTGACTTCTTCCAGCTGTTGCTTTAATTCTGCCTGCTCTTCTACCAATTGTTGTTGTCGCTTCTGCATGCTGAGCAATGTCACCACGCTCACTAATTGCATACCCACAATCATCGTTGTGCAGATACCAATAAACTCAACAAACAGCGGTGCTATCGCACCATCTATTCCGTTTACGACCCTCAACACAACCGCAATAATTAATATAAGAATTACAAATCCGATGCAGCAGATACTCGACTTGCGTACCATAGCTACTTGACAAGAATCTTAGAAACCTTTCCTCCTACATTCACGATATAAACACCACAAGCAGGCAACTGCACCTGATGATTAGCTCCACTGTAGATACATTGTCCAGCGACATTATAAACGTTGACAGCAACACCTTCTTGTGCATTTACAATCAAATCAAAACCATTGACAGCAACTGTCAAATCATTATAAATCAATTCCGCTCCGCCAAACTGCTTGCCAGAAATTGACAGGAAGTTTTTCCAAACATCTGCTTCTTGATAAGCTGACAAAGCCTCTTGTGGCACATAAAGTTCTGCATTCAAATAAACATTTGAATCAAAGACAGCCGCTCCTTTACATTTCGGGACGTTGACATTCATTGAATTCACCTCAGACAAATTTACACATCCAGAAAAAGCATAATCACCAATAGAGACAACCCCTTCTGCTAAATTCAAAGACGACACGTTTACACAACCCGAAAATGCCCCATCGCCTATGTTTTGTACAGATTTTGGTATATCAATGGTTTTCATGCCACATCCCTCAAATGCATACTGCCCAATTTTTGTCAGACTGTCCGGGAGTCTCAAACTTTTCACTTCCGCACAGTTTGCAAACTCATACTTATTTATCTCCTTTACATTTTCTCCTATCGTTATTTTTTTTAGATTTTCCGTATTTGAAAATGGGCCAACACCATTGTCTTTATACGATAAATCTCGCCCTACATAAACCTCGTTAAGTGGGCAATCTCCGAACAGACCTTTTGACTCTCCATTATTTCCTAAATCCAACGAGGATTTTCCATCTTTAATTTGAACATTAAACAAAGACACACAACCCCTAAACGCATTATCATAAATCTGTTCAACCGATTCTGGTATAACTACACTTTGCAACCTGGAGCACCCATCAAACGCGAACTTGCCCACGCTTTTTAAATTCTTAGGCAATGCCATCTCCTTCAACGACACCAAACCTGAAAATGCATATTCTTCTACAGTCTCAAGATTCTCCGACAAAGCCAGATTTGACAAAAGAGAGCAACCTGCAAAAGCATCCTTTCCGACACTTTTAACTGAATTTGGCATACTAAAACTTTTCAAACTTGTACATTTCCTAAACGCGCCATCTCCAATAGCTTCAACTTTTCCTTCAAACTCTATTTCTCTCAAAGAAGAGCAACCATTGAACATATCCGATCCAATCTCCTCTATCTGACTCGGTATTCTTATTGCACTCAGACTTTTGCACTTATAGAACACGGCTACCCCAACCTCTTTTATTTGTGATGGAAATTCAAATTCAGCCAAATTTTCACAAAGGAGAAATGCATTGTCTTCTATTTTTTCAATGTCTTTCGGCAGTGTGATGCCTGTTAAATTTTTGCAATAGCCAAAAGCAAAATATGGAATTTTCCTTACTTTTTGTGGCAGACAAATTACAGATAAAGAAGAGCAACCATAAAATGCATATTCATCAATATTGGACACACCTTCACCAAAATCTATTTTTTCCAACGACTTGCTGTCAAAGAAGGCATATTTTCCTATTTCACACACAGAATTCGGAAGTGTCACAGACTTTAAACTACCACATTGGGAGAAAGCAAAATCATCCACACGCACAACCGTATATTCAACATTTTGATGACTGACAATATTTGGAATTACAACTTCTCCTGAATAAGAATTGGCATACTCCAATCCAAAAGAAACCACCTCACAAGTATGGTCTTCTCCCGAAAGGATATCATAGTACACATTTCCGTTTTCAAAATCGTAACCGTAGGCATTAAACGCCGCCAACAACGCCATTGGCAACAGCAATTTTCTAATTTTCATATTTATTTATTTTTTATCAATTTCAATTGGAAAAGAATCTGATATAGGCAGCAAATCTCTATAGATCTCATCAATATTCAACATTTCTACGAAACAGGCAACATACAGAATTCTGCTCTGTGGATTTCCTCCACTCCCATTGTTCTCGTTTTCAATCCTGCAATCTCCCTTTTCTTTGAAATAAAAAATTACAGCTTCTTCAAGATATGCAATGGCATCACTACTCGCAATCGCAAGTTCAAAGATTTGATTATACCCCTCTTGCCTATGCGACTCTGCTCTTTCTTCAAAATTGTCAGTTTTTCCGATATAAAAACATTTTACTTCATGGCTATTCAAATAGGATTCCACAGAATCAATTATTCTGCTTAACGCACTTTCCTTTTCCATCCTTTTTATTTTTGTGTTCTTCAATCTCCCATAGAACGTTAGCAAATGGATATAAAAAAAAGGTGTGGAGATTGTATCTGCTTTATCTTGTATTCAGGTCTTGGCGTACCTACAGCTTAGATAAAGCAACAGCCCCACACCGCTGACGCTATACAAACCGCCCCGTCAGGGCAGGATATAAGCAACGATGCAGGTGCTATTGCCAATCATCTTCAAGCTGTTTCAGACCGCCAAGTTTGAATACAGAAGATAATTTCAATAACACCTTTTTGATATGTAGTCCAGCTTTATGCCTCCGCATTGTGCTGAAATGATTGGCATTAACCCGTCCAACCGCTGCAAATATAAAGCATATTCGGCAAATACGCAACAATTACGAGTTATTAATTTCTACCACACATACATTCCTTTTTCCCCTCCATCGCCTATTCCGCATGGATTTCACGGAAAGGCGCTACACGTCTAATCGCAGACGGGGAGATCAAGGATGTGGCGCACAACGTCGGTGGCTTCGCGCACGGTCTTGATGCCGTCGATGCGCATCGACCTGCGGTTGTTGTGCTCATTGAGGTTGGCTATGCGCACATTCTGCTGCATATAAGTCAGGATGCGTCCGAATGCCAGCAACTCATTGACTGTGGCATCAACCTCTACATACAAAAGGAACAACTTACATTATTGGACGAAGAAGGACATCCGTCCCTCTTTGCTCCTATAATAGCCACACTTTCAACCTGTGCGCAATTGGAACGTGACAATATCTCATTCCGATTGCAGTCAGGACGGAAGCGGTATATAGAGAAATGTGGAAAACTCGGACGCAAGGTAAGCTCTGTAAAAACGGCAGAACAGATGAAAGCCGAATATAGGGAAGTAATAAGTTTACTCCGCATGGGGTATTCCATTCGGGATGTGGCGAAGTTGAGTGGTAAAGGGTTAAGTACCATACAACGAGTGAAGCGATTACTAAAGGTACAATCATCGCAATAATACTGTTGATTTTACATTCTTTTCAAAGAAAGGGGTTGTGCAATAGTGGCTTAAAGGCTAAAAGCACTACCTTTGCATACAATAATAAGTAACAACACGTTTAAGGTCACAATTTGTGATCTCAAAAATAAAGATAGAAATATGGCAAACAACATAGATAAAAAAGAACCAGTCGCAATTTGCGACCAGTCCAAAATAGATGTTACAAAATGCGATAACCATGAACTCGCAGGTAATATCGAACCTCTAATAAAAGTAATTAGAGGGCAACAAGTTATGCTTGATAAAGATTTAGCCACGTTATATGGTGTAGAAACAAGGGTGCTTAATCAGACCGTTAAGCGTAACATAGAGCGATTTCCCGATGATTTTCGTTTTGAATTGAGTAGAGAAGAATGTTTGAGGTCACAAATTGTGATCTCAAATGGAAGAGGCGGCAACCGCTATTCAACTTATGCTTTTACAGAGCAAGGTGTGGCTATGCTTAGTAGTGTTCTCCGTTCAAAAACAGCCATTGAGGTCAATATACAGATCATGCGAGCATTTGTTTCCATGCGTCACTTTATGGTAAACAATGCTTCTGTTTTTAGTCGTTTGGAAACTATGGAATATCATCAGTTGGAAATCCTGCAACATCAACAAGATACCGATAAGCACATTGAAGCAACCAATAAGCGCATAGACGAGGTGTTTCGCAGATTGGACGAGGGCAATGCAAAGCCGAAACAAGGTGTGTTCTACAATGGGCAAGTTTATGATGCCTATACTTTCGTGTCCGGCTTGATTAAGAGTGCGAAGAAACGTATTGTCCTTATCGACAACTATGTTGACGAGACTGTATTGACATTGCTCGATAAAAGAGATAATAACGTGTCTGCAATCATCTACACTCAGCAGATAAGCCGTCAGTTCCAACTCGACATAGACCGTCATAATGCTCAATATGCACCGATTGATGTTGAAACATTCCGTTTGTCACATGACCGCTTCCTTTGTATAGACGATGATGTGTATCACATAGGAGCATCCATAAAGGACTTGGGCAAGAAGTGGTTTGGTTTCTCCAAGATGGAGATACTTACACCAGACGAATTGGTGGAAAGAATCAACAGGGGATAAGAAAAAAACAGAGTTCTCTATTGAGTATGGAAGAACTTTTCAGATATTATTTGGAGAATATTATTATTATTCGTATCGGTACAGGCTTACGCTATCTATGGCTACGCTTTGTAAGGCATCGCAAGATTTCTTACCGAACCCTTTATGAAGGTAGTAAATCGAAAAAAACAACAGAATTTTCTAATTTTGATAATCGACAGTATGGTGTTTTTGGTGGGATTAGGTAAACTTATAAAACGCATTTGGAAGAAGAAAACATACAGATGGTTGTCATATGCCATTTGTATAATTACATTCTCCACGTTATATGATTATATTGACAGTATTATTACACATACCATCATTCGTATCCCAATGTGGATATGGGGTATTATTCCAGTGGTAACAATCCTCATATTCTTTGCTAAATTTGGGATTAAGAAAAAATCTATATTTCTTCAAGTTGTATTGGGATGTTGCTTTGGAATAGTGGTTACTGGTGTTTTGTGTGTCTTGTTCTATACAACAAATTATTGGTTCACCAGTTCCCATACGTACCATCTTGACGCATACGTTGTTGGTAAGAGATATATTCAAAGACGTGGTGGTTATCGTAGTTGGGGACTTTCAAAATACTACGTGAACTTGAAATTTATAGACAACCAAGAAACATTTCGTCTGGATGATTCAAAAGTTTTCAAAAAAATCAATCAAGGTGATTCTGTATGTGTCACCTTTGTTAAAGGTCTTTATGGTATAAACATTATCAAGGATATATCTCCTAAAAACAAATAATTAATGCAATATAAAACATTCGCTGAAAAAGAAGCAGACAATGGAGAAAAGATTTTTAAGGATTTTAATAATTTTATAAATATGAAGATTAAAACATTATTTAAGACAATTTTTTGCGCAGGATTAGTTTTAACTCTTGTTTTGTATCTATGCCATTTATACGGCAACTATATAGAAAAAACACAGGAGCCTATTACTGGTTATACATATAATGGATTTGAGGAAAAAAGTAACTATAAGAGTTCAAATATAATTCTTATAACCTACAAATCAAAACAATATGTATTACATACGGGAAATCGAGTCTTAGACAAGATAAAGTCTGGTGATTTTCCTAAATTATACTATTCTTCAAAAACTGATTATCTTTTTTTTGAAGGAGATTACTTACCTGTAGGTTATGCCAAAGCTGCCTTATTGTTCACTTTTGTCTTTCCGATTATTGGTACACTAATATGGAGAAAAGAACTTAATAATGATATTCGCACAATGTAAAATGTCAAGGGCAACATGATGCCATCAATTTACTACATGGGCAACCGCCGCACGGAAGACATCGTTCACCTACAACTCACTCGACAACGTGCTCAACAAGCTGAAGGCGAACATGGCGGAGGAAGGCAAGATGATTAACTACCATCGGCTGACGGGTATCAGTAATCCCGACCATCCGGGAAACAACGTGTAGTAGATAGTATAAAATAAACTGTGTCAAGCCATAAAAGTTATAGTTAGACACGGTTTATTTACATTTCTATCCTTTCCTTTGCAGAGTATAATTATTCCCATCCTCCGCTTACTTGTCTATGTATGATGCGACAAAATAGACAATCGAAATGACCGTATAAAGGAAACACGGCAAGAAAATCAAAAGAAAGACCTTCACCCAACCATTCGACAACCAAACTCCTTCATTTCTTGACATCATATTTGACATATCATAGAAATGGCGAGTGAGGATTTCTTTGTTTTCCTTTCGGTGGTCTTCAAGAAGTTTGGACTCATCGCCAATGAGTTTCTTTCCCTACTTCGTCATCGTGTCTCCACAAAAAATTTTCGTCGAAAAGTTTAGCTATTTTATGATGCCTTGCCATCAGCATAGTTTGTGTATAAGCTCCTTGTTCAGCGACAGTATGCTTTCCCCTCCATTGCCTATTCCGCATGGATTTCACGGAAAGGCGCGCCACGTCTAATCGCATACGGGGAGAGCGAGGATGTGGCGCACAACGTCGGTGGCTTCGCGCACGGTCTTGATGCCGTCGATGCGCATCGACCTGCGGTTGTTGTGCTCATTGAGGTTGGCTATGCGCACATTCTGCTGCAAATAAGTCAGGATGCGTCCGAATGCCGGCGACTGATAGTAGGCCGCGTTTTCCGACGAAACGAAAAACATTGTCATGTGCCCCTGCTTCAACACTATTTTCTCAATGCCGAGACGGCGGGCAAGCCTGCGCAACGTGACCACAAGAATCAACTCGCGCGCTTGGTCGGGAATCGCTCCGAAACGGTCTTCAAGCCGCTTGCAGAAGGCGTCGACATCCTCCTGCCGCTCCATGTTGTCGAGTTCCTGGTACAGGAGTATGCGCTCGCTCTCCTGAGGCACGTAGGATGCCGGAAAGAGGATTTCGAGGTCGCTCTCGATGGTGCAGTCGTTGGCATATTCGGTGTTGGCGGAGTCTTGATGCTCGTCGGCGAAAGTGTCGGCAAATTCCTCCGTCTTCAATTCAAGCACCGCTTCTTTGAGAATTTTCTGATACGTCTCATAGCCGAGGTCGGCGATAAAGCCACTCTGCTCTGCGCCGAGCAGGTTTCCGGCGCCGCGGATGTCGAGGTCCTGCATGGCGATATGTATGCCACTGCCGAGGTCGGAGAAGCTCTCGATGGCTTGCAGACGGCGACGCGCCACCGGTGTGAGCGCGGCTTCAGGCGGCACAAGCAGATAGCAGAACGCCTTACGGTTGCTGCGCCCCACCCGTCCACGCAACTGATGCAGTTCCGACAAGCCGAAATTCTGCGCATTGTTGATTATGATGGTGTTGACATTCGGCATATCGATGCCGCTTTCAATGATTGTGGTGGCAAGCAGCACGTCGTACTGATGCGCGGCGAAGTCGATGATTGTCTGCTCCAGCTTGTCGGACGCCATCTGCCCATGCCCCACCACCGTGCGGGCGTCGGGCACCAGACGGCGCACCCGGCTCTCAAGGTCGAACAGCTGCTCGATGCGGTTGTTTACAATAAACACCTGTCCGCCACGCGCAAGCTCAAAATTGATTGCCTCGCGCAGTATTTCGTCATCGAGGGCAGTGACATTGGTTATAATCGGATAGCGGTTGCGCGGCGGCGTATTGATGGCGCTGAGGTCGCGCGCGCCCATCAATGAGAACTGCAGCGTGCGCGGAATCGGCGTAGCCGACATTGTAAGCGTGTCCACGTTCACCTTCAGCTGTTTCAGTTTTTCCTTCACACCGACGCCGAATTTCTGTTCCTCATCGACCACGAGCAGCCCCAAGTCTTTGAACTGCACCGTCTTTCCGATAAGTTTGTGAGTGCCTATGATTATATCTATTTTGCCTTCCTTCAATTCCTCAAGGATGCGCTTCACGTCTTTCGGCTTACGCGCACGGCTGAGATAGTCGACACGCACGGGAAAGTCCTTCAAGCGTTCTGAGAACGTGGTGAAATGCTGATAAGCCAGCACCGTGGTGGGCACAAGCACAGCGGTCTGCTTGCCGTCGGTGGCAGCCTTAAACGCAGCGCGTATCGCCACTTCCGTCTTGCCGAATCCCACATCGCCACACACCAGGCGGTCCATCGGGCGTTCGCTCTCCATGTCGGCCTTCACCGCCTCCGTCGCCTTCAGCTGGTCGGGCGTGTCCTCATAGATAAACGAGGCCTCAAGCTCATGCTGCAGATATCCGTCGGGCGAATATGCGAATCCCTTCTCCTTGCGGCGTGCGGCATAAAGCTGGATAAGGTCGCGCGCGATGTCTTTGAGTTTCGACTTCGTGCGCTCCTTCACCCTGTTCCACGCCCCCGACCCAAGTTTGTTGAGCTTCGGAGGCACACCCTCCTTGCCACGGTATTTTGCCAGTTTGTGGAGCGAATGAATCGACACAAAAATCTTATCATCGTTGAGATACGTGAGTTTTATCATCTCCTGCATCTTTCCGTTGACGGCAGTGCGCACCAACCCGCCAAAGCGTCCCACTCCGTGGTCGACATGCACAATAAAGTCGCCCACCTCTATCTGCGACAACTCCTTCAGCGACAGTGCCAACTTGCCCGAACGCACACGGTCGCTCTTGAGCGTGTACTTATGGAAGCGTTCAAAAATCTGATGGTCGGTAAACGCGCAAATCTTACGCTCGTTGTCTACAAATCCCTCATGAAGCGTGCGCAGCACCGGCGTGAAGCGGATATCGTCCTTTCGGTCGTCGAAGATAGAGCGCAGACGTTCAAACTGAGGCTCGCTGTCGGAAAGTATGTATATTTTGTAGCCGTCCGACTCAAACTGACGGAACGTGGAACTGATGATGTCGAAATTTTTGTGGAACACGCCCTGCAGCGCTGTGTCAAAAGCCAAAGCGGCATCGTAGTCGCCACGGTTGTTAACCGCATAGTCGGCATAGCGGTGGCTGTCGATGTCGCAGCAGAACTGCTCTGCGTCGACCACATTGTCCATAGCATGCTTGTCGCCCTCATCGGCAATCAACGCACTTTCCGACAACGTTTCCTCCGCCACGGCACGCACACGCTGCCGCAACCATTCGCGGTCGTGAATCAGCAACACCGTGTCGGCTCCTGCAAACCGCAGCAACGACTCGCCGCCGCCTGCGCCGGTAGACAAATTATTGACCACCGTAATCTCATCGACCGACCGCTCCGACAACTGCGTTTCTATATTGAACGTGCGAATGCTTTCGATGTCGTCGCCAAAAAAGTCGATACGGTAGGGCTGCTCATTGGTGAATGAAAAAATATCAAGGATGGAGCCACGCACGGCAAACTGCCCCGGCTCGTACACGTAATCGACCGTCACAAAGCCAAAGTCGCGCAGACGCTGCGCCGTCGTCGTCAAGTCGGCTGTGCCGCCACGACGGAACGACAATGTGCTGTCGATCAATTGCTGACGCATAGCCACCTTTTCAGCAAGCGCCTCAGGATATGTGACCACAACGCGCAACTGAGGGTCGTCCCATCGGCTAAGCACCTCCGCACGCAGAATCTGCGACGGAGCGTCCTCCTGACCATATTTGATGTCGCGTTTATAGCCCGACGGGAAAAGCAAAGCCGCCTGTTCACCTAAAATCTGGCACAGGTCACTATATAAATATCCCGCCTCATCCATATCGTTGGCAACTGCAAGATAAGGCTGCTTCAATCGAGGCAACTGCGAGAACACGACTGATGGAGCCGAACCAACAAGCCCGTCAAGTTTGATTCTCTTTATCTTTTTATCTTTAAAGCATTTACCCAATGCCGCAACGCGGGCTGCCGGCATCAGCAGTCCGCAAAGTTCGGATATTTCCATATCTCAATATTTTTCAAGGACAAAGATAGTGCAAGGAGAGAGAAGAGCAAAACAAATTTATTTGATTTTGCTCTTCCGAACCGCTGCCTATATTATCAAAAGATAGTGCAAGGTAAGAGAAGAGCAAAACAAATTTATTTGATTTTGCTCTTCCGAACCGCAGCCTATATTATCAAATATTGCTGTCCGGTAAAAACTTCCGTAACATCAGTACCTGTCTAATTTCTCCATAATTGGAAATATACCACCAAAAGATGAGTTTTTCTGATTTTTATTCATACTTTTGCCATGCCTGATGAGGTTTTGTTTAATTATTTTTGCAACACTAAGTTAAGTGAATCCTCTGGCACAGCAAAATTCTGGGTAAGTTTTTATTGCTCAAGATGTTATAAAAGTTAGAATTTATAGAGTTGCGGAATTAAGGTTCAAGAACGCAGCCCTCGACCCTTTCAAAGACGGCAACGGGGCGGTCGCCGAGATTGCAGCACCCGATGCAGCAGCCGAATGGTTCGACCTGCAGGGCAGGAAGGTCAACAACCCAGAAAAAGGCATTTACATCCGCAAGCAAGGCGCCGACACACAGAAGGTAGTGCTTCGGTAAGCAGCGTCAGATGGAGCGTCTGCGCCATGAGCCTCGGCGCATGTATGCTCCGCAAAAGGCAAACATCAGCGACCCGTAGACAATCTCCGCCGTCCATGCCCACATCACGTCGACACGCATGATGTAGACAACCCATGTGTTATATATCATATAGAACACCAGCGCAGCCATCTCAAGCCAGAATGCCATACGGGTGTCGCCGGTGCCCGACACGCTGCTGAACAGCACGTTGGCTGGCACCAGCACCACATAGGCCGAACACATCACCCACACTGTAGGCACCGCTGCGTCGACAAGTTGCGGAATGTCGGTGTAGATGCGTATAAACATTTGAGGGAAAGCCGCCACAACCAGCAGCAACGGCACCACGCAAAGATATGCGAGCCATATATGGCGGCGTATGGCAAGCGCCACCTTGTCGGTCTGACCAGCCCCTATCATATTGCTGACAATCGAGCTTGCCGCCGAGGCAAACGCTATCACCATCATAAACGGAAGTCCGCTGATGTTGCGTGCAAGGTTGGCTATGGCAAGCGACTCCTCGCCAAGATGCTCGATATAGACAAAGAAGATAAACCACGTGGACAGCGATACGAAACTCTGCACCATCACCCACATCGACACGCTGAGAATCGAGCGTTGGCGCTTGATGTCGAGCGCCGGGAAACGCGACAATCCGAAATGTCGGCAATCGATTTTCGCACGCGTATAGCAGACAAAAAACACCAGCGACACAAGTTCGGCAAGCGACGAGCCTATCGCCGCGCCGGCGATTCCGAGCGCGGGCAGGCCGCATTTGCCAAACACGAGCACATAGTTGAACACCACATTCGACAGCACCATTACAATGGAGTTGAGCGTGAGAGTCTTTGTCTGCGTCGTGCCAACATAGAACGACCTGAACATACCGCCGGCAAAGGCAAAGAAGAAGCCATAGACACGCCAATGGATATAGTCCTCCGCCTTGGCAAGAATGTTGGGCGAGGAAATCATCATCGACAGAATTTCATCGGCATACATCTGGCATACGACAAACAACACCGCGGCAAGCGCCATCAAGAAATACAAGCCCTGGTAGAACACCTGCCCCACCTCACCATAACGCCGTTCGCCATTGCGTCGCGCAATCAGAATCTGCGTACCCACACAGAATCCGTGGCCAGCCATAAAGATAACCATATAGAACACTCCAGCGATAGCCGCTGCGCCAAGTTCCACCTCGCCGACACGTCCCATGAAAGCCGTGTCGGTGAGCGCTATCATCTGTTCCATCAAAAGGCTTATCAGAATAGGATAAGCCACTCGCCAAATCTGTTTATAACTATAATCGACCGTTGTTGCCATAGGGCGGCAAAGTTACTACAATTCGGCGAGAATCGGGCAATTCCGTTATAGAGAAATCACCCAGTCGTTAACCGGGGCTTCATTGCATACTAAAAAGCGATGGAACGCGTCATCACATCCGCATTCCATCGCCACTTCTCTTTCTTTTACCTATTGTCTAATTGTTCTTGTTGGCGCGCTTGCGTTCAAGCTCGTCAAGAATGATTTTGCGCATACGCATGTGGTTAGGTGTAACCTCGACATACTCGTCAGCCTTAATGTATTCAAGCGCCTCCTCGAGGCTGAACACAACCGGCGGGATGATGCGCGCCTTGTCGTCGGCACCCGACGCACGCATATTCGTAAGCTTCTTCGACTTGGTGACGTTCACCACGATATCGTTGTCCTTGGCATTTTCGCCAACCACCTGTCCGGCATACACCTCCTCCTGCGGGAAGATGAAGAAACGTCCGCGATCCTGCAACTTGTCGATGGCATAAGCATAGGCAGTGCCCGACTCCATTGCGATGAGCGAACCGTTGGTGCGGCGTTCGATTTCGCCCTTCCACGGCTGATATTCCAAGAACTGGTGGCTCATGATAGCCTCGCCCGCCGATGCCGTCAGCACGTTTGTGCGCAGACCGATGATGCCACGCGACGGGATGTGGAATTCCATCTGCAGGCGGTCGTTCTGCGTGGTCATCGACACGAGCTCGCCACGGCGGCGTGTCACCATATCAATAATCTTGCTTGAGTACTCTTCAGGCACGTTGACAGTCATCAACTCCACCGGCTCGCATTTCTGACCGTCGATTTCCTTGATGATAACCTGAGGCTGTCCCACCTGCAGCTCGTAGCCCTCGCGACGCATTGTCTCGATAAGCACAGACAAGTGGAGCACGCCACGGCCAAACACCGTCCATACGTCCTCGTGTGGCTCTTTCTTCACCCGGAGAGCGAGGTTCTTGTCGAGCTCGCGCTCCAAACGCTCGGCAATGTGGCGCGACGTCACAAACTTGCCGTCTTTTCCGAAGAATGGAGAGTCGTTGATAGTGAACACCATCGACATTGTAGGCTCGTCGATTGCGATGCGCTCCAATGGTTCAGGGTTGACCGGATCGGTCACAGTGTCGCCGATTTCAAAGCCTTCAATACCGACAAGCGCACAGATGTCGCCACTCTTCACGCTTTCCACCTTGCGGCGTCCCATACCCTCGAATGTGTGAAGCTCCTTGATGCGCTGGCGCACCACCGAGCCGTCCTTCTTGCAAAGGCCAATCTCCATGCCCTCGCGCAGTTCGCCGCGATGCACACGACCAATTGCGATACGTCCTACATACGACGAGTAGTCGAGCGACGTGATGAGCATTTGCGGAGTGCCCTCGAGCACTTGAGGTCCTGGAATATATTTGATGATGGCGTCGAGCAGCGGGATGATGTTGTCGGTCGGTTTTTTCCAATCGTCGCTCATCCAGTTCTGCTTTGCAGAGCCATAGATTGTCGGGAAGTCGAGTTGTTCTTCGGTTGCATTGAGGTTGAACATCAAGTCAAACACCATCTCGTTGACCTCGTCAGGACGGCAGTTCGGCTTGTCAACCTTATTGATTACGACAATCGGTTTCAGCCCCATCTGGATGGCTTTCTGAAGCACGAAACGCGTCTGCGGCATCGGGCCCTCGAAAGCGTCGACGAGCAGCAAGCATCCGTCAGCCATATTGAGCACGCGCTCCACCTCACCACCGAAGTCGGAGTGTCCCGGAGTGTCGATAATATTGATTTTGTAACCGTTGTAGTTGATTGAAACGTTTTTCGAGAGGATTGTGATGCCGCGCTCGCGTTCAAGGTCGTTGTTGTCGAGCATCAATTCTCCTGTGTTCTGATTGTCGCGGAAAAGGTTTCCCGCAAGCAGCATTTTGTCCACCAATGTCGTCTTTCCGTGGTCCACGTGAGCGATGATGGCAATGTTTCTGATATTCTGCATATAAACTATACCTATTTTGAGCGCAAAATTACGATATTTTTAGCATTCTCCATTATTATTGTCATATTATTTTCGCCAACAACGCCAAAAAAGATGCTTAACAACATATTTTCCACAAGCATTTCTATGATTCTTGCCAACCGCACCGCCTACAATGCGCCTACGGCATACAGCGGGATGTTGCGCATCCAATCCTGCCTACGGTATGGCGACATTGAGAATCTGACTCCCTCCAGACCCTTGTGACTGTCAACAAACGAGCGAAGCGACTTTGACCTCAAATTCTCCTCTGCCTTAACCTCTATCGGCACTATTTCGCCCTTATATTGCACAACAAAATCTATCTCCAGTCTGGAATCATCGCGGCTGTAATAATAACAATGGATGTCATTTAGACACATCAGCTGGCACAGCACATAGTTCTCCGTAAACGCACCTTTGCTTTCCGCCATTGAATTGCCTGGCATAAGCATGTCAATCGGCTCCATCTCGCCCATTGCTCCAAGGAGTCCACTGTCGACAACAAACAGCTTGAATGCATTGAAATCTTCATAAATTTTCAATGGTTTTCCAACTGCTTTCACACGCGGCACACGATAAACCAACCCGGCATCCACCAACCATTGTATTGCCAACTCGAAGTCCTTCGCCCTCGCACCGGCCTTGACAGCACCATAAACAAACTTCTTGTTCTCATGGGCGAGCTGCGTCGGAATCGACTGCCATACCATACTTATACGAGTTGCCACAGTTGGCGTCACATGCTTTGACATATCGCTGCGATAAACAAACAAAATATCGTTTTGCACTTGCCTCACCGCATTTACATCATTTGTGTCGATAAACGTCTTCACAGCCTCCGGCATACCTCCGACAAAATAATATTCCCGGAGTAATTTAGTAAGCCTATCGTGAAGTATGTTAATCGACGCCCAATCTTTCTTGCCAAGCAGTCCACAAACCTGCGACTCTCCCCTTGCCATCAGATATTCTTCAAACGACATTGGAAACATCTGCATAACATTAACCTTCCCCACTGGCGCCGATTCACCTTGCCGCATCGCCACGCCAAGCAACGAGCCAGCCACCACGACATGGTATTCCGGAATTTCCTCACAAAAATATTTTAACGAAGAGAGGCCTCTCGGCAACTCTTGAATTTCATCAAGAATTATCAAGGTTTCGCCAGGGACAATAGGCTGCTTCGTAATCGCACCTATTATCATCAGCACCTTTTTCATATCATAATCCTCATCAAAAAGGCTTCGCACGTCAGGGTTATTGTCGCAGTTTACGTATGCAACATTTTTAAATTCCTTCTTGCCGAATTCTTTCAGCACATACGTCTTCCCAACCTGCCTTGCCCCTGTCAAAATCAAAGGTTTTCTGAACTGACTGTTTTTCCAATTTTTCAATTGCATCATTACCGTTCTTTCCATATCTTTCAGACATTAAGGATTATTTTTCTATATTTTAGACAATTACATTGCAAAGATACACTTTTTTACACGATCTTTTGCCTAAACACTACATTTTTCTGAGCGATCTTTTGCCTAAACGCTACATTTTTCTGAGCGATCTTTTGCCTAAACACTACGAATTTTGGCGAATTTGGAGGTTTTTGCTACCTTTGGATTCCCCTTAAATTGCAAAGGTTATGAAACGATTGAATTTATCGACCAAGATGAAGGCTGCCGTGGGATATGCGGCGGTGATAGCGTTGTTTTTGGCGGCGGTGTGGCTGATTGTAGGCGTTCTCGACTCGCTGACACGCTCCGACGGGGCCGAACGCACCATCAACAACCGGCAACGCGCCACAAACGACGTTGTGAGCCGGCTGTATCAGGCGGAGGTGATTGGACAGGCATTGAGCGCCGGGCAGACCGACCTGTTTCAGTCTTATGTCGATGCTATGATGCTGACAGCACAGGCAGTCGATTCGCTGCGCGCCATCGTCAACGACCGCGCACAGGTGGCGAGGCTCGACTCTGTAAAAATGCTGCTCGGCAGAAAGGTTGACAACATGGACAACCTGCTCGACGCAATGGAGGCCGACAACTCCGACGAACTTTACCAACAATATATCAGCGACCTCATAGCGAACCAGAACCGCGAGATAGCGGCGCCGAAAGTGCAGCATTCGCAAACGGTGCGCACAAGCGAATATGTGGTTCACAAGAAACGGAAAAACTTTTTCGGACGTCTGCGCGATGCTTTCTCAAAGGAAGACAACAATCCGCAGCACGTGAGCGAGACGGTCACGGAGCATCACACCGACACGCTCGCCAACACCATCAACCCCGCCGACACGGTGGTGAAAATGCTTTCCGGTGTGCGCAAGCGGGTCGACGGACACCGCATCAGACAAATCGCACAGCTGAAGCGGCAGACGGCGGAACTGCGCATCAACGGACAGATGCTGAGCCGCAAGGTGAGCGAGCTGCTTGCCGTGATTGTCGACGAGAGCTCGCGCACGGCAGAGACAAAGCATCTGCAAGCCGAATCGGTGCGACGCCATGCCGCCCGTGAGATTGCCGCAATAGCATTTGCCGCAGTGGTTCTGGCAATGGCGTTCCTGTTTATGATATGGCGCGACATCACCCGCAGCAACCATTACCGCCACGAGCTGGAAAAAGCCAAGAAACGCGCCGAGGACCTGCTCGACGTGCGCCAAAGGCTGATGCTCACCATCACCCACGACATCAAGGCTCCTGTCGGCTCGATAATCGGCTATGCCGATTTGCTCGACAAGACAGCCGACGGAAAGAAACGCGCGGCATACCTCGGCAATATGCAGACATCGGCGAAACATCTGCTTGACCTTGTCAACTCGCTGCTCGACTACCACCGTCTGGACGCCGATAAGATGGACATCAACACCGCGGCGTTCAACCCGCAGCAACTGCTCAACGCCGTTGCCGACAGCTACCGTCCGGCAGCAGCCGCAAAGGGTCTGCGCCTTGAATACGACTGCGACAGCGCGCTCGACGGCTATTTTTCAGGCGATCCTTTCCGCATCCGACAGATTGTCGAGAATCTGATGTCGAATGCAATGAAATTCACCAAGGAAGGCTCTGTGTCAATGGCTGCAAAACTCGACAACGGACGGCTAAGCATCAGCGTAGCCGACACCGGATGCGGAATGACCGAAGACGAGCAGAAACGGATATTCCAGGAGTTTACCCGTCTGAAAAGCGCGCAGGGACAGGAAGGTTTCGGACTCGGACTGTCGATAACACAGAAACTCGTGGCTCTGCTCGGAGGCACGATGAGCGTGAGCAGCAAACCAGGAGAAGGCAGCCGGTTCGGCGTCGAGCTGCCGATGCCTAAAGCCGATGCCGACACAACATCTGCCAACGAACGCCCCGCGGCAAACGCCCGGTTCAGCCAGCCGTGGAGCCTGCTGCTCATCGACGACGACAATCTGCAACTGCAGCTCACGGAAGCCATGCTGCGCAATCTTGGTGCCAACGTCACCGTATGCCGGCAGCCACAGGAACTGTTTGTCAAAATCGCAGAATGCCACCACGACGCCGTGCTTACCGACATCCAGATGCCAGCCATGAACGGCTTCGACCTGCTGCGCAACCTCCGCGCCCTCGGATGCGACGAGGCAGCGTCAATTCCCGTAATAGCCGTGACCGCACGCAGCGACATGGACGTAGACTCGCTGCGCGGCGAAGGCTTTGCCGGATGTCTGCACAAGCCGTTCCGCCAGCAAGAAATTGTCGACGTGGTTGAGGCTGCCATGGCAAATAACGAGACCGACACATTCGACTTCTCCGCACTGACAGCGTTCAGCGCCGACGATGCCGACGCCTCGCGCGAGATTATGCTCACGTTTGCCGAAGAAACGCGGAAAAACATCCAGCGCATGGAGCGCGCCATAGCCGACGGCAACCTGAAAGAAATGGCTGAGACCGCCCACAAGATGCTGCCGTTGTTCACCATGATAGGCGCCAAACGCGCCGTTGCGCCACTCTCCTGCCTCAACGACAAGCGTGCAGGCGGCGATGCCGGCTCTGCCGACACAGAGATGGCACAAACCATCGTGGATGTAGCTAAAAATGTGGTAAACGAAATAGCGAAAGCGAGTTAAGATTAAAAAAACTTTCAAAACGAAAGCAAAAAGTTTCGTTTTGATTTTGTTATAATAAACAAGAATAGTAATTTTGCACCACTATATAGAGATATGGAACAATCGGCTAAAACAAAAGAGCGTTTCTCGGAAACCAACGAAAGTTTCACTATGCTCGAGGCTATCAACGAGGCAAAGCGATGCCTTCACTGCAAGGCACCGCAATGCAGCAAGGGCTGCCCGATCAGTCAGGACATTCCCGACTGGATTCACGAACTGTCGATGGGCAACCTCGGCAACGCCATGCACATAATCAACGGCAAGAGCAACCTGCCTGCCGTGTGCGGACGCGTATGCCCTCACGAGCGTCAGTGCGAGGGGCATTGCGTGCTCGGAAAGAAGGGACGCCCTGTGGCTATAGGCAAACTGGAACGCTTCGTTGCCGACTTCGACGGCGACATGCAGCTCATCCGCGAGCGGCTGCCGCAGAAGACGCGTGGACGCGTGGCGGTGATTGGCAGCGGACCTGCCGGACTTGCCGTCGCCGGCGACCTTGCGCGAAAAGGCTTCGCGGTGGAGGTCTTCGAGATGGAGCCGGAACCGGGAGGCGTGCTGATGTTCGGCATTCCTGAGTATCGACTGCCTAAAGAGGTGGTACGCCGCGAAATCCGCAAAATCGAGGAACTCGGAGTGGTCTTCCGCTGCAACACGACCATCGGTCAGGACCTGACCGTCGACCAGCTGTTCGACCGCGGCTTCGACGCCATCTTCATGGGCACAGGCACAGCCAAGCCCAAGAAACTGCAAATTCCAGGCGGACACCTGCGCGGTGTGCGCCAAGCCATATATTTCCTGCGCCGCGTGAGCCTCTACAACGAGGGCAACCTCGACCGCAACGAAGTGCCTGTTGGCAACGGCGACCGCGTCTTTGTGATAGGATGCGGCAACACGGCGATGGATGCGGCACGCTCGGCAGTGAGACTGGGCGCAGAGAAGGTGACTGTGGTCTACCACCGCACAATCAACGATATGTCGGCGCTGCGCTCCGAATACGACGAGGCGGTTTCCGAAGGAGTGGAGTTTGAATGGCAGTCGAGCATTGTCGACATCCACGACGATGCCGGCGATATAACCGACGTGGTGATTGAGTGCAACGGTGAGCGCCACGAAGAAGACGCCGACGTGGTGATAATGGCTGTCGGCTCACAGCCAGCCAGCCGTATAGTCTCCACAACTGAAGGAATCGACGTTGACGACCGCGGCTATGTGCTGACACGCGACATGCCCTACGGCATGACAACCCGCAAGGGAGTGTTTGCCGGCGGCGACGTTGTCAACCGCCCGTCAACGGTGGTGCTCGCCATGAGCGACGCCAAGAAGGTGGCAGAAGGCATAGCGCAATATGTTGACGCCATCAAACTGCTGGAAGCAATTTCATAGACATAACATATACACAGAGATTGAATTACCATAGTAGCAGACCGCCCCGGATGTCGTGACGACAACCGGGGCGGCAATTTTTCCGCAAGTCAGGATTTATTTTTTTAGAATTTCACTTTCTTCACACCATCCACAATGTATATGCCTGCCGGCAGACTGTCCCAATCAACGTCGAGCTTCACGCCCTGCATGTTAAACGTGCCCCGGCGCGACTCAGGAATATCGGCCGTAATGTCATGGATGCCGTCGGCATCAGGCCTGATGACAAGTTTTTCAACAGGCTTGCCTTCAAACACCAATGCCCTCATAGCGGAGTCAAACGCCGCGCCAACCGGCTCCGTGATGTGGCAGCCGTCAAGCTGCACGTCACCGATTGCCGGAACCGCGCCCAGCACCGAGGTTATCTCCACGTCAGCCTTGCGCACCACGAGCCGCTCATCGCCGACGTCGGCATCACCAACTATACACTTTGCTCCGGCAACACCCATTTCAGCATTGATGCTCACCTTGGCGCCGTCGATGACAACAGGCGAGGCAACGGTCATAATGCCGTCGTTTTTTGCTTTGATGTTAAGCGTTCCCGGTCCCAATACGGTAAGCGCTCCTATCGTGCATATACCCTTATCGCTCGATATGAAATTGTTTTCGCCAATCAGCATAATCTTCAAGTCGGGAATCATACTATTCACAGCCACATTGCCTGTTATCGTCGCGTTCCCTAAGGAGATGGTGTTTGTCGCAGGGTCGAACGACGCCATGCCTTCCACTCCAGGTATCACACTGAGGTCGCCGCAATTCTTGCCCGTCAAAGCCACGCCAGCCACATTTACACCATACGTCACAGGACCAATCACAACCTTGCCTTTCACCAACGCCCCGTCGAGAGCCACGCCACGCAGCGCGGCGTCGAATTTCGCGCCAACCGGCTCTGTAACGCCACAGCCTTCGAGCACGAGAGCGTCGATATTGATTATCGCGCCATTCTCTCCCTCAACACGCACCACAGCATCACGCACCGTCAGCGAGTTATTTTGCGCATCAATGCCGCAGATACACCATTTGCTTTTGACCGCCACTTCACAGTCTTCAATAGTCAATGCGGTACCTCTTATAGACACACAATATCCATCGCGGCACGATAGGTCAAGCTTGCCCGTTCCGCTGATTGTTGTAGGCTTGTCCATTACAAGCGCCCTTCCATCAGAAGTAATTCTGTTATTGCCCTCCAGCCATATCGTCAATCCTTCGCACGCACTGTTGATGATGCCCGATCCAAACAATTTATTATTTATAATAGTAGCTCCATCAAGGATAAGAACCTTAGTTTTAGGATTGAACGACACTTTTCCTGTCACGCCATCTATCACACTGAGGTCCTTGCAATTACTCGATGTCACATTCACGTCGTTCACCATAATGCCATATTTTTCGTCAGGGGCAATCACAACATTGGTTTTCACCAAAAAACCATCGACTGCAATGCCCTGCAACACTGGGTCGAATGCAGCATTCTCGGGAGCACTGACGTAGCTGCCATCAAGCACGAGTCCAGAGATTTGACACACTGAGCCGCTTTTCGCGTAAGCCTCCACGTGAGCATTGCGCACTGTAACCACCTGACCGCTTTCGTTTGCCACGCCCTTTATGCCGTAGGTGCCCTCGGCATATACGCTGCAGTTCTCTATCGTCACCGGAGCCTGTTGCAGATGTATGCCGTCCTGCACGTTCGACTTGAGATTGAGTTTGCCGCTTCCGCTTATCGTTGTAGCCTTTTCCGCCCAGATACAAGCGAGAGCGACGCTGATGTTATTTTAGCCAATCACATTAATTGTCAAGTCATTGCAGTCTGCATTAAAGATGCCCACAGTGCTTTTTCCAGGCGCAATTGTGGCATTTTCAAGAGTAAGCGTCCTTGTTATGCCGTCATACTTCACTATTCCGCTCACACCGTCAATCACACTGAGGTCGTTGCAGTTGTCCTTCGTGACAGCCACACCAGCCACACTGATGGCATAATTCGGCTTACCAATCACCAATCTGCCCTTCACAATCTCACCGTCAATAGCCAACGACATACATCCTTTATCGAACACCACCCCCTTAGGCTGCACAATTGCACAGTCTTCGAGAACAATTCCTCCGAAATACACAACACAACCATTTTTTGCATTTACATCGACACGGGAATTACGCACAGTGAGCACAGACTTTTCGCTAATAAAGCCTCCCACTATGCCTGTATGCTCACTATTGATTGTTATCTCGCAATCTTCAATGGTAAGTGGAACATATATAAACAGAATAGCTTCTTTTTTCTTTGTCCTAATGTCGAGCGTCCCCGGACCGCAAATAGTGGTAGCACTCCTGAACTCCATTCCCTCTCCTTCATTGTTAACAATCCTGTTTGAACCTTTCAGCACAATTCTAAGGCCTTCACATTCAGAATTAAAAAGACATCTTTCATCTCCGATTCCCGTTATGGTAGCATTTTCGAGTGTCAGAGTTTTTGTTGCAGGATCGTACTTCACGCTTCCTGTCACGCCCTTGATTCCAGAGAGGTCGTTGCAATTTTTTTCCCATACGCTATAGCCATTGATTACAATACCATAATCCGCAGCCTGCATTGTGGCAACGGCAAACACAGCAAGCAGAACGACGAGCGCCATGCGCATCCAAATGCAACGTCTCAGCAAGGGAGGACCAGCTTTTTCACTGGAAAGAGAGTCTGTCTGGTTGAATTGTCTCATAATAATTAGTTTTTGGTTTCGGACAGCCACAATATGCCCGATGGATTTGAAAAAAGGTTTAAATTGTAAAAACACTACAAAGCAGCGCAGATGTGGCACTACGCCAAAAAGCAGTCTAATCAATAACTTATGTTTTTCGCAAAGATAAAGGATAAACAATAAAGCAAATAATTTTCGACACAATTCTTTCATTTTTGTATTTTTCATACATAAAAAACGTTAATAAGCTACAGAAAGGACAACAGCATCCTCTCTGCCGTCGACATAAAAAAGCGGCGCCGGGTTGCCCCGACGCCGCTTCAAGCATTGCGTTTCTATGTTGTTTTTATTTTATTGCCACCTTACGGCTGTCGTCGCCGTTCACCACAATGTAGTAACCGGCAGGCAACGCGATTGTAGTCGAGCCGCTGACTGTTGTGCAGCAAGCCTCGCGCGCGTCGACAGTATAGACGTGGATGTCGGCCTCGTTTGCCGTTTCCACCACCAATTTGCCGTCACGGCAGTAGGCGTCCCATTCAGCATCCGCGCCCACAGCAGCCACCGACGACACAAACGCCGTGATTCCAATGTCATCGATGTTCAAACGTCCGCCGCTAACTTGGTTCAGGCGTATGCGCACTGGCTGCGAAGCATTGATTGTTGCCGAGCACTCAACAAGCTGGCTTTTGTCATCTACGCTGAACTCCTTCACTTTAATCCAATTGCTTCCGTGGTCAACAGAGTAGCTTAGCTCCACAACCGGAGCTGCATCCGAGCCATAAGGAGCGGCAAAGAACGACACCTCTCCTGCGCCGTCGACCTTGTCCTCAAGCATCGTCAGCGAGCGCTCCCCTTTCTTTCCAGTGCAAAGAGCCTGCGTACCATGCACTTTATCGCCTTCACGGGCTGCGATGCCGGCATTCACAACGCTCCATTTGCAAGCCGAGCCATTATAGTTAAACGTGTTGTACGGTCCGGCGCCAGGTTTCTCAAAATCCTCAAAGAATGTCACAGGCGCGGTCACCACAGCCTTCACATCCACATCGTCGCCCTCGACGGTTGCCGTGCTGGCAGAGAGTGTGCCATCGTATGTGCCGGCGGCAGAAGCAGGTATGCGCACATAGATTTCGGCGCCTATTGTCTCAGCCGTTTTAGTGTCGACAGCGAGGCTGCTGCGCCAGTCGCTCTTGTCTGCGCTCACTTGGAAGCCCTTTGTCACACTCACATCGATTTCATTCTCCTCAACGTTTGAAGCGTAGACAGTCACCTTCACAGGAGCAGAGTCGACACCCGGAGCCGCCGACAACACGAGTCCGCCTTCCGGCAGGTCGAAACTGATTTCGCGGTCAAGGTCGGCAGTGGTCACGCTGACCAAGTTAGACTTCATGCCCTTGACGTTGCTGAGTTGATATTTATATTCTGTCAGATATTCAAGATCAGTCACTGCATATTGCTGAGCCGCAGCCTTCACCGTTTTCGGGAATCCCGGCACGAGCGTAGTGCCGTCGGCAAGATACACATTCAGCGTATAGTCGCCGCCGTTCTTGTCAACATCGACCCAACGGGCTGTAAAGCCGTCGGCAGTCACGTTTGATGCGGAAAGAGCGGGAATGCCGTCGACAGCCTGAGCCTTCAGCGTCACTACCGACTTAGCCGAGCCGCTTGTCAGCGTAAGCGTTCCGGTGGCAGATGCCTGCACAGCCGAAGAATAGGTCAGATTTATCGATGTGCCCTTGTTGGCATCTGCGGCAGCGATGCTTGCAGCCGAAGCCTTGAATCCAGCTCCAGCCACGCTAACAGCCACATTCTGCGTCAAGCCTTCCGCCTTTACGTTTACAGTATAGGTAAGCGTCGTGTTTACAGCCGTCACACCGAAGTCGACAGTCGAGCCGTTGTAAGGCGACGTAATCTTCGGATCGACCACACCGCCCGGAGTCCATCCGATGTTCTGCTTGTCGCCCCAGATATACTCCGCGAGCTCAGGATGGTCGATAAACGGGTTTCGGTTGTTCTGATGCTTGTAGACAGCGTTGTTGCGGTCAATCTCCTTCTGGCTCACAGGGTCCTGCTCGTTCCATTTCAGGAGCAGATTTACAGCCCACGTAGTGTAGCAAGGATAGCTGTTTCCGGCAAGCATAGGACTGCTCCACGAAGCGATTTTGTCGTTATAGCAAGCCGCCATATAGAAATAAGAGCGGGCAAAGTCGCCCTTATACTCGTCGACCGGTTCGAAAACCGTACCCGAGTAGCCCGGGAATGTCGACTTTCCGAGTTTTCCGAGAGCGTCCACACCATTGCACGACGGCAACGTTGTTCCGTTGGCACACTCACCATAAGGGAAGTTGCTGCGCTGTCCGTTCACCTTACCGTCGGTAGGATAAATATGGAACGCGTCCGACACCATCGGCTGTCCCTCTTTGAACCAGCTTTTCGGGAACGAGTGCTCGCGGTTTACGCAGTCGCCCACATGGCTGTAGTTGCCACACTTCTGCTGTCCCTCGCGGAATTTCGAAGTGGAATACATGTCCCAATAGTAATTCGTGCCAGGGCGAATGTCCGAATCCTTGTACACGTTCCACAATCCGTTGTAGCCCACGTTTTTGTGCGGTCCGACGATTTCACACAGTTGTTTCAACAATTCCTTCTGGCTTTTGCCTTCCGCCTTCTTGTAGTACCCCGAAGGCTCTTGCGCATACGCCAAGCCCGAGAATAGGCAAATCAGCAGCGCAACCAATGAGAGTTTTGTCAATTGTCTGTTCATATTGAATAGTGATTTATTTGTTGTCTTTCAGTTTGCGTCCGGCAAGCATCCCGCAAGCCGCCATAATATCCTCGCCGCGCGAACGGCGGATTGTGCAAGTCACGCCGAGCGAGTTCAGCCTGTCGCGGAAAGCCGTCATCCGCCGCTCGTCGCTCGTTTTCAGTTCCGAGCCAGGGATAGCATGGAAACGGATAAGGTTGACACGCACCTTCTGTCCCTCCAGGAGTTTTGCGAGAGCGTCGGCATGCGCCTCGTCGTCGTTAAGCCCAGCCCACATGATGTATTCCACAGAGAGGCGTCGCTGATGTGCGAAATCGTAGTCGCGCAGCATCGTCATCACCTTCTTTATCGGGAAAGCGTTCTCGACAGGCATCAGGCGTTTGCGCTCCTCATGATAAGGTGAATGCACGCTGATTGCGATATGCACGTCGGTCTGCTCCACAAGCCGTTTCAAATCGCCGAGTTTGCCGATTGACGACACCGTGATGCGCTTCGGGCTCCACGCCAGTCCCCAACGTTCAGTCAGCACGGCGATGGCACGCACCACCTCGATGTAGTTGTCCATCGGCTCGCCCATACCCATAAAAACAATGTTGGTGAGCGTCAGCGACTCAGGAATGCTGAAAATCTGGTTGAGAATCTCCGCCGCCGTCAAATCGCCGTGATAGCCCTGCTTTCCCGTCATGCAGAAACTGCAGTTCATCTTGCATCCAATCTGCGACGACACGCACAGCGTGGCACGGTCGGCGTCAGGGATGTAGACACTCTCTATCATTTTGCCACCGGCAGTGCGGAACAGATATTTCACCGTACCGTCGACACTGCGCATAGCCTCCGCCGGAGCCTCACGCCCCACGCAGTAGCGCTCGCTGAGGCGCGCGCGGTTTGACTTCGACAAGTTGGTCATTTCGTCGACCGTCGTGGCACGCTTCTCATAAAGCCATTGCGCCATCTGCTTCGCCGTGAACCTCGGCATCGCCATCTCAGCCGCCACCGCTTCCAAGTCGGCAAGCGACAATCCTAACAATTTCTTTTTCTCTTCTGCCATATCATCAATAAAGAGGGAACTGCAAAGTTACAAATATCATTTGGAAACAGACTGATTTTTTCTGACATATTAACGAAATGCCTCTTTGATGTCAGGAATCTGCCACGGCAACGACATAAAAACGACAAAGCCCGGCACTAAGCCAAGCTTTGTCGCTTTTACATATTTTTTCTCAATCAGCCGCCAGCTCAGAGCGACGGCTTATCATGCGGTATGTCAGCGCACAACCGCCTTGCCCGTTGTTCCGTCGGCGCGGCGCACCACATAGATGCCCGGCGCCGGATTTTCCACCTTGCGGCCGTAGAAATCGAAGTAGCCTACCACCTCCGCCTCACCGGCGGCAATGCTGTCGACAGCGCCTTCCGGCTGCAATACGAAATCGGCAAGCGAACGCGGAGCAACCGTCGCAACCGGAGTGATATAGTAGCAGATGCCCGTCACTGTCCACACCTTGTCGAAATATCCATTAGTGGAACTGTTGTAGATGTCCGTGCCACGGAAATACCAAAGCTCGCCCGAGCGAGTCTTGTCGGAAACAAGGTGGAACGGCACATTGAACTTTCCGTAATAGTCAGGGTCAGGGTAGTTGCCATATTTTTCATCAAACTTCACATCTTTCACCGTCACAAGCTGGAATATCACGTCGCAAGCCTCGGCAGCGTGAATCTGTTCGAACGTGAGCACCTTAGGTTCCACAACGTTTCCTTCAGAAACGACGCGCCATGCGTCGGCAGCCACCGGCACGAAATCGATGCCACCGTCGTCGGAGAAAATCACGTTGCCCACAATGTCGGTGATGTTGTCGCCAGGCTTCACCTTCGTCAAGTCGACCTCATCGTATCCGCAGCCCGACGCCGAACGCACCTCGGCAGCCGATTGGGAATCCTGCGCATAGAAGGTGTAGAAATTAGAGTCGATTGCCGTAACCGTAGCCTCACCCTTGTAGACGTAGAGAGTGGCCATCGAAATGTTGTCCTCGTCAAACAGTTCCTTGAACGAATTGACAGCAATCGTCTCAATCGGACGCCATTCAACAATCTGCGTGCGCGACTGCGCGCCGTCGGCAGCATATACAATCTTGTCGGACGTCATTGCCGTATTGTCGACTGTAAGAGTCAACACCACATCGCAACCGTTCTCGCTCTCAGCGTCGGCCTTTGCCACAGTGGTCGCGGAAACAGACACCTCGCCCGACACCGGCGAAGACAACGAGATGTCGCCCTTCAGATTCTTACCCTTCACATTTATTGTTTTCGTATATGTCAAGCCCTTGTATACCTTTCCGAAATCAGCCGACATGTCGGTGATGGTGATTTCCGGAGTCTCCACGGCGTCAGCCTTGGCGGGAGCGAACATCTCATTCCATGTCGATGCCACACGCACCTCATCGATTACGGCGACCGGAGTTTTTGCCACCGACGACGAACCTTGTCGCAACTCGATGCCGCGCACGTCGGCAAGCGACTCCGAACACTCTTCCTCCGCCACAACAGAAGCCGCAGGCTCAGCGTCGCCCTTTGCCGGGTTCACCCATAGCGAGATGCGGTCGTTGTCGGCTCCGTCAATGATTTCGTATTTCACAACGACAAGATATGTCGTGCCGATCGCACACTCCTCGTCGGCCCACGCTACAGACGTTTTCACATTGCCAAGGTTTGCCACATTGCGGCTCACGCCCAACTTGAAGCCCTCGCCGGAAGCCTGCGCAAACAAGCCTGCGCCTTCCGACCCGGCCTCGGTATCGCCAAACTTTGTGGCGTCGAGCGAATTGGCACCTGTAAGTGCCATAAACGCAGCCGTGCGCGAACCTGACGGCAACTCGCTCACGTTGACCAACGCAGAATAATATACCGTGCCTTTTGCCGCATCGGTGCCTTTATCGCGGAAAAGCGTCTGGCAATATTCGCCCGATTCCTTTGTCAGACGCACAGCCTTTCCAGCGGCGTTGTCCTGATATCCGGCAAACGTCAGCGGAGATTTTGCCACCTGAATAGGCGCCGTTGTTTTCTTTCCGTATTTAACCCATTTTCCATTGCCATAGAGATTACCTTCAGCATAATCAAACGACTCGGCAAGATAAGTTTCAGCACTTGCCGTCAAAGCCATCGCCATGGTCGCGGCACAAAAAAGTAGAAGTTTCTTCATTTATCCTAATATTGAAATTCTTCGCAAGTTACGAAAAAAAGGCGACATATAAAAGCGCCACGCCATGCGGAGCAAAAAGATGGCGGCTGAAGCCTCAACCGCCTCAACCGCCAAAGTTCTGCATTTCTGAATCTTATCTTAATTGCGCTCTTTCACAACTCCGAGTCTGTAAGCTGCAAGAAGTTGCTTCAACTCATCAATCTGCTTGCGCAGCACCTTGCCCTTGTCGGTGTCCTTCACAAGCATCCGCTGCGAATTGAACTCCACAAGGAATGAGTTTGACTTGATGTCGAGCCCCTCCTCGATAGCCTTCTGCCGCGACTCAAACGGTTCGTGCTGCACAAGCTGCAGCGCGCGCGAATGGAACACCAGCGTATACCCGGCGATTCCCGTCTCAGGCTGATATGCACGCGAGAAGCCACCGTCGATCACCAGCATCTTTCCGTTGGCCTTCACCGGCTGCTCTCCCTTTATGGTTTTCACCGGCACATGGCCGTTGATTATGTGCGAATGAGGGTTGTCGATGCCGAACTCCTGAAGGATTTTGTTGCAAATGTCCTCGCGGTCGCGAAGAGTGTAGTATGCACCTTTCTCCTCCTTGTGCAACTCCTTGTCGGCGATGAAATAACGCTCGAACGTAGCCATCTTGTCCTTGTCGAACAGCGGAGAGTCGGGACCGCACCACAAGTACCACAGATAGTCGAGCGCAAAACTCGTCGTGTCGTTGTTATCGTCGAAGAATGCAGCGCGCACCAGTTGGTCAACCCTGTCGAGCAGTCGCTTTCCGGCAAACTTCTCACCGAGGATTGTCACCTCCTTGAACGAGCCGTCGGCATTCAACGGAATCGAGGCATGGAAAAGCAGATTGTTGTTGCACACAAGATACATGCTTCCCTCGGTCATGAAACAGCGGATATGCTTGCGCAGCTTCTCGCTGTGGGTGAACGAATTGTGGAGCTTCTCCACCAAATCGCACTCCTCCGCCGTCAGACGGTAAGGATCGTTGGGGTCGATTGTAGGAAACTCCGAGTCGAGCATCTTATACTCTTTTCCACCATAGCAAAGCATACCGCGCTTAAAGTCAATCTTATCAAGCAACAGACGGCCGTCCATGCCAAATTCCGGATGGCGCTTTATGATGCCCGCCTCCAGTTTGAACTGAATCACGGCTATCGCCTTGTGCATCTGCGCAATGAGGCGCAACGTCTTTTCCGGATAAGTTTTGTCGGCATATTTCTGCTTCAACGCAAACACCGTGCATGGGTCGTTGGCATACGTATCCATTGCGAACGTGGCGAGAGGCAACAGGTTGATGCCATATCCCTCCTCGAGCGTAGTCAGCGTGCCGTAGCGCATCGAGATGCGTATCACGTTGGCTATACAGCTGTCGTTGCCCGCCGCGGCACCCATCCACAGCAAGTCGTGGTTGCCCCATTGGATGTCGACGTTGTGGTAGTTGCACAGCGTGTCCATGATGATATGCGCACCCGGTCCGCGGTCGAAAATGTCGCCCACGATGTGGAGCGAGTCAATCGTGAGCCGCTGAATCAGGTTGCACATCGCGATGATGAAATCGTCGGCACGCTGAGTTGAAATTATCGTATTGATAATCTGGGTGATATATCCCTGTTTATTCTGATCGTCGACCGTTTCGTGCAGCAATTCCTGAATGATGTATGAAAACTCCTCCGGCAACGACTTGCGCACCTTCGAACGCGTGTATTTCGACGACACGTTCTGGCAGACGCTCACCAGTTTGTTGAGCGTGGTCAGATACCAGTCGTTCATATCCTTCTCCTGCTCCTTGACAATCTGCAGCTTCTCCTGCGGATAGTAAATCAGCGTGCACAGCGCCTTCTTCTCCGATTCCCGCAGCGTGTTTCCGAAGATGTCGTTCACCTTACGCTTGATTGAGCCGGAGGCGTTTTTCAGCACATGCTGGAACGCCTCGTATTCACCATGTATGTCGGTCAGAAAATGCTCAGTGCCTTTCGGAAGGTTGAGAATCGCCTCCAGATTGATGATTTCCGTGCTTGCCGCCGCCACCGTGGGAAACAGGCGCGAGAGGAGTTTCAGATAATGAATATCGAGTGTAATGGCTTGTTCCTGAGCCTTTTTGTTTTCAGACATTGTCAAATATTTAGTCTTTAGTTATTGTTTGTTAGAAACAGCACAAAACCGAATGTGTTTCGTTTTGCAAAGATAGTGTTTACAAATCAAAATTGCAAAAAGCGGATACATTATAATTGCGGGCGCCGCCGCCACTCCGTCCAGCCAAATTTGTTCCTTTTTTTTCCATTAATTCATACAAAAAAGCGTATCTTTGCGAATGAATACAGGCTACTATGTAGAATTTGTCATAAAAACAATAAACATTTCTGAACAAAAAACTTGAAATTACCGATGAAAAAGACTTTGGCAATAATCCGCCACGACCCGTGGCTTGAACCATATTCCGACGCAATCAACGGTCGGCACGATGAAGCCGTGCGCAAAGAAAAAGAACTCGCCGGCAAAGGAGGCACGCTCGTTGACTTCGCCAATGCGCACAAATATTTCGGACTGCACAAGACGCGCAGCGGATGGGCATTCCGCGAATGGGCGCCCAACGCCACTGCAGTCTACCTTATCGGCTCATTCAACAATTGGACAGAAAAAGCAGAGTTCGCCCTCACCCGCATCGACGGCGGAGTGTGGGAAATCACGCTGCCGAAAGACGTGCTGCGCCACGGCGACCTGTACAAGCTGAAAGTGCATTGGGACGGCGGTTGCGGTGAGCGCATCCCAGCCTATTCCACACGCACCGTACAGGACGAGAAGACCCTGATTTTCTCAGCGCAGGTGTGGCAACCGGCGCGCCCGTACAAATTCAAGGTCGCCGACTTCAAGCCCCAGACCAACCCGCTGCTCATCTACGAATGCCACATCGGCATGGGCGAGGACAAGGAAGGCGTAGGCACCTATGAGGAATTCCGCGTCAACGTGTTGCCGCGCATCGAAAAAGACGGCTATAACGCCATCCAGATCATGGCGATTCAGGAACACCCATACTACGGGTCGTTCGGCTACCACGTGTCGAGCTTCTACGCCGCTTCGAGCCGCTTCGGCACGCCCGACGAGCTGAAACGTCTCATCGATGACGCCCACAGCCGCGGCATTGCCGTGATTATGGACATCGTGCATTCCCACGCCGTAAAAAACGAGGTGGAAGGACTCGGACGCTTCGACGGCAGCTACAACCAATATTTCTACGGCGACTCGCGCCGCGAACATCCGGCATGGGACTCGCTCTGCTTCGACTACGGCAAGAACCAAGTGCTTCACTTCCTGCTGTCGAACTGCAAGTTCTGGCTTGAAGAGTATCATTTCGACGGATTCCGCTTCGACGGTGTCACGTCGATGCTCTACTACAACCACGGACTCGGTCAGGCATTCTCGTCGTATGACGACTACTACAACGGCGGACAGGACACAAACGCAATCACATATCTGACGCTTGCCAACAAGCTTATCCACAAAGTCAACCCTCACGCAATCACCATTGCAGAGGAAATGAGCGGCATGCCCGGACTCGCCAACAAGGTGAGCGACGGAGGCATCGGTTTCGACTACCGCATGGCGATGGGCATCCCCGATTTCTGGATAAAGACCATAAAAGAGAAAAAAGACGAGGACTGGAAGCCTACAGCCATCTTCTGGGAGCTGACCAACCGCCGCGCCGACGAAAAGACAATCAACTATGCCGAAAGCCACGACCAGGCACTTGTGGGCGACAAGACGATAATCTTCCGTCTTATCGACTCCGACATGTATTGGCACATGATGGTTGACGACCACAACATGAACGTGGACCGCGGCATCGCGCTCCACAAAATGATACGCCTCGTCACGCTCGCCACAATCAACGGCGGCTACCTCAACTTTATGGGCAACGAGTTCGGTCATCCGGAATGGATCGACTTCCCGCGCGAAGGCAACGGCTGGTCGTACAAGTACGCACGCCGCCAATGGAGCCTCGTAGACCGCGAAGACCTGAAATACAAATTCCTCGGCAAGTTTGACGAGGACATAATACACCTTGTCCGCTCAAAGCGCAATTTCCAGGCAACCCCTGTTGAGAAGCTTTGGGACAAGGACGATGACCAAGTGCTGGCGTTCAAACGCGGCGACCTCGTGTTTGTGTTCAACTTCAACCCGTCGAAATCGTTCTCCGACTATGGCATACTCGCGCCGGAAGGATGCTACAGCCACGTGCTCAACTCCGACCAGGACATCTACGGCGGCTACAACAACATCGACACCACAGTGAAGCACCTGACCATCAGCGACCCGCTATATCAGCCCCATGGCATCGGCTGGCTGAAGCTTTATCTGCCGGCACGCTCCGTGCAGGTGTTGCGCTACAAAAAGTGACAATAACAAGACAATTAATAAGCCCTATTAATTCAAACAACCGCGGCGATTCTCTCTCACAATCCACGCCGCGGTTGTTTTTCTTATTATTTTCAAGATTATGTAAAAAAAAGACATCTATAATTCGCAATAAAATATGTAACTTTACCCGCAAACCAAACATTTAATAACTTACGGTATGAAAAAACTACTATCGATCATGGCAATAGGGCTTGCGGCATTGACTGCCAACGCCGGTCCTGGAGTGTTCAACCACCTCGGTTTCGGGGCAGGAATCGGCACAAGCGGCATAACCATTGAAGCCGCCACACCGATTACCAACTTTGTTAACCTTCGCGCAGGAGTGTCGTGGATGCCGTCAATCACATTCAATGCCGACGCCGACTTCACATACACCGTGATGTCGGAGACACAAACCGGCACCGTCAACCTTAAAGGCGACTTCGGACGCGTGCAGGGGCAAGTTATTTTCAACGTCTACCCAGTACCCAAAGTCCCTGTATACGTTGCTGCAGGCGCTTATTTCGGAGGCGACAAGCTGCTTAAAATCACTGGACACAGCTCCGACCTTGCCAATCCAGACGCGCAGGCAGTGATCGGCGACTACAAGATTCCTGCCGACAAAGACGGAAACATCTCAGGCGGTTTCAAGGTGAAGAATTTCCGCCCGTATCTCGGCATCGGATGGGGACGCATGATTCCGGGCAAGATTGTGAATTTCTCAACCGAACTCGGCGTGCAGTTTGAGGGTACTCCGGAGCTGTATACCGACTATGGCGAAATCGACGAGTCAATCACCGAGGACGACAACACATTCAACAAAGTAGCCAACGCTTTGAAGGTGTATCCGACACTCACATTCCGCATCAACTTCAAGGCATTCTAAAAATGCCACCAATCAATAATGACAAAGCCACTCAAATTTGAGTGGCTTTGTCATTACTGATTGAGTATTTTCTCATATATCGCCCGGCGCTGCGCCATAGATATTGAGATATCGAATTTTTCCGCCATCGCCTTGCAATCCGGCTTCATCCGCCGGCGCAAGTCGGGATCGGCAAGCTTTTGGATGCCATTTTTGAAATCCTCCACACTGAACGGGTTGCAAAGGAATCCCGTCACCCCGTCTTTGAGATATTCGCGTATGCCCTGCACGTCGGAGCCAACCAACGGCACACCTTCGCAAAGCATTTCCAAGCCAGCCATTCCAAGCCCTTCCCTAAGCGACGGCATCACACCGATGTCGGCACAGGCGGCAATAACCTCAGGCATATCACTGTGGAAACCGATAAACACCGTCTGCACGCCTCCCTTCTCCGAGAGGTCGGCAAGTTCTTGCGCCACAGGGTCGGATGTTGTCTCATGTCCGCAAACCACAAAGACAAATTTGTCCTTGTCAGGAAGTTCGGCGAGAGCCTTGACTATAATCGTCTGATTCTTGTAATGCACCAGTCTGCCCACCGCCAGCACCGCTGTCTTGTCGACAGGCACGCCGCATTTACGGCGAAATTCATCCCTATCTGCCACAACGTTTCTGAAGCGTCGGCAATCAAGCCCCACACCACTTATCTGGAACACATTTCTGCAGTGCGTGGCTTTCATATAACCGTAATCCTGACTGTTGACAGTTATTATGGCATCGCAGAATCTCGATGCGAAACGTTCAACAGTGTTGCATGCAAGAAACAGTTTCCAGGAAGAAATTGGAGAATATGTCAATCCGTGGGTCGTATATATCACCTTCGTGCCCTTTCTTCTATATTTCCGCGCCGCCAACCGAGAGAAAAGCCCGACTGCGGTGGTGTGGCAATGCACAAGGTCAAAATGCCTCGACGCAAGCAACTGTTTCAGCTGCTTGTAAAACTTCAGATTGTTTCTCGACAGCATTGAATTGCTGTCCACGCGTGCATCGACAAACGTCACTCCCTTCTCCTGCATCATGCGGAGAGTATGCTCCTCGCCCGCACGATTGTCGGCCATAGCATAGACCTTGTAGCCCATTTCGTTGAGCATATCGATGTCGGTCCACAGGAAATGGAACATTCCTATGGTATTGGTCACAATCAAAGCGTTCTTCTCCATACTGCAAATGATTTACTTTGTGCGTCTCACAGAGCGGACAGCACCGCTGGAGCTGCTCGACGACGGTTTTTTCTTCTTTGTGGTTTTCTTTTTCTCCGGTTTCTTCTCGGTTTTCTTTTTCGTTGTCGTAGACTTTTTCTGACGCACCGAGCGTTTGTTTTTCGGAGTTGTCACAGTTGATGTCTCCTCCTCGACCTCATCGGTGTCGCCACCACGCTCAGACACCACCACGTCGTCCGACAACCCCTCAGCCTTTAGACGCGCCGCCTCTTCAGCCTCCTGCCGCTCAGCAAGCTCCTCACGCGTCGGCACCCACAGATTGCGGTCAAATGCACGCAGACGGTTCTCAATGCTGTCCTGCGCATGCTTCAAGTCGTCGGGGTCAGGAAACATCTGCATCAGCGACAGATTTCGCAAGTTGCGCGTTTTGTAGATGTCGCCCTTATACATTCCAAGCTGGAAATAGTCGTCGTAGTTGTATTTGGCAAGGTTGTTGTCGTCGTCGACAAAGATGCTCTGCTGTGCCAGATATGGGCGCAGTTGGTCAAGTTTCACCCAGAACATAGGATATTTTATAGGCTCGCCGCCATAGTCGTCCACACGGTGGAGCACAGGGCAAAGCGCCTGAATCTGCTTTGTGACACGATTTTCGAGGCTGTTGAACTCATAACGCTCAATTGCATAGAAACTGAGCACCTCGTTTGTAGGCACGTCGCTATCCTCGATGACATATTTCGGATTTTTCTCCGTGCTTCCGCGACCGGTTGTATATATGATATGGAATCTGTCGAGCATCTCACCCACCTTTATTTTATATTGGTCGGTAAACACCTCGCGTCCGTCAAGATACTCGTAGGCCGGCACCTGACCGTTGCACACCACCCTCAAGATGATGCGGAACAGGCTCTCCTGCCCGTCGACCGGCTCGTCGGGATAATAGAGCGCAAGGTTTTGAGGCTGCGTCAAGTCGAGTTGACGGTAGATTATGCGTTCCCACATCTTGCTGGCATCGCTCACCTCAGGCTTCTCATAGAAGTCGCGCATACGTTGCGTCACGCCAGCCGCTGTTTCGTCTTTCTTGGTTCTGTCGGTTTTGCGCGTCACCTGTGCCCCAGCCTGCAACGACAGGCCGGCGAGCAAAGCCACTGCAAATATGTATCTCAGTTTTTTCATATCTCAACTTGTTTCGTTGTCAATTTTTAGTTTACAATCACCTCCATCGGCGACAGGTCGCGGACAATGCCGTCAGGACCCTTCGCACGTATACGCGTGATGTAGAATCGCTTGCCGCGCGAGAGTCGGCGGAAACTTGTCTTCTGACGCTCCGAGAAGCGCGACCCTGCCGATTTCTCCGGCATCGCGTTGCCCATCGAGTCAAACACGATAGTCTCGAAATCCACCACAGAATAGTGCACGTTCAGCAAATCGTCGTCGATAGCAGCATCAAGCCCGTTGGCAGCCAACAAAAGCGATTTTGCAAATGGCTTCGAGCCCTTATAGTGGTTTTCGTTTCCTTTCGAGTCCTTATATGCGATATATGCCGTCGGATCGGGCAGCTTGCGCACACGGAATGTAGTCGTAGACACCGTCTGCGAACGGCCTTCGAGAGTGGCCGTCACCGTAATTACGCATTCCGCACCCACACGCGTAGGATGAGCGTTCCAATGGTCGCCGCTGCGCGTCAGCGAACCGTTGGTCATCGTGGCAGACACTGCATTTTGCGCCACGCCAGGCACTGATATGCTTATCGGGTTGTTGATTCCGGCATAAAGCACGTTCATCATCGTCGCCGAGACAGTGGCTGTAGGTTCGATTACGGTGTAGTCCGACTGGAACGGATAGCGTGAAGTGGTACCGTCACCGCGGGTCACGTCAAGGTATCCGCTGTAGGTGAACGTACCCGTCTGTCCAGCCATGAACTCGTAAGTCCGGGTGTTGGCAGGCAGCTGGCGGCCATTGACGAATATTGCCGGACGCTGCGTAGTGTCGACCGCCGCAAGCACAATGTCGGCACTGTATTTTCCGCCCCTCATCACGAGTTTCGAGTTAGGAATCACGAATGCGTCAAGTTTGTTTACGCGCACGTCGCCCGCGTCCACACTCGCCACAAGCGTCTGCAAAGCCTCGCCCTCAGCAAAGAGCAGGTCGTTCTGCAGCTTCGACAGCAGCGTGACAGACGCCACGACAGGCATATTCTCAAACATTCCCGACACCCACGGCACTTTTATCATCGAGCCTTTCTGAAGCACCGGCTCCGTTGCCAGCGCCTTCTGAATGGCAGCCTGCTTCTTGGGGTCGGCAATGTAGGCGGCGATATACTTGCGGTATGCCGCCAGCCTACGCTCCAGCTTTGCGCCGTTTCCGTAGGTCACCATCACCTTCGACGAAGCCTCGAGATTGTCCTGGTTCAGAATGTTGTCCACCTTACCATCCACGCCGTCGGCATCGCGCACGATGGCAAGTTTCAGAGAATCGATGTATTTGTAGAGCGACAGCGTCTGCCGGCGCACGTCGGCAGCCTTGTCAAGCCACGGCTTGCCCTTCTGCGGATTCTGCCGTGTGAATTCCTCCAATTGCATATAGAGGGCGGCATTACGGTCGCTGACGTTGCTGTTTGTGCGTTTCAGACCGTCTTCGACAAGCGTGAACCCGTTGAGCACGTCGCTCGACACGTTGAGCGCGAGCATCGCCGTCAGAACGATGTACATCAAGTTGATCATCTTCTGACGCGGGGACATTCTTGCCACATTTCCGTTTGCTCCCATATTGCTTTAAATCCTTTCGCTTTAGTTCTGTTGTTCAGTTTCTTCGCCGCCGGCTTTCTGTTCCGGAGCCTCCGCCGGTTTTTCAGGCTCGGCAGGCATCGCAGAGCCCATCGGGCGGTACATGTTGATGGTCATCGCCGTGATCATCTTCTCGTAGACAGAGTTGAGCTGCTGCATGTAGCGCGCCATCTTCTGCGTTTCCTCGCAATAATGGTCGCTCTCAGCCGCAGCCTTGTCATACATGTTGCTTATGTCCTTCAAACCACGGTTCACACGGTCGATATTGTCAAGCTGCGAAGAAATGCTCTTCAACTGGATTTCATAGATGGTGTTGAGTCCGGCAATGTTGCGGTTGAGGCTTGTCATCTGCTCAACGTAGCCAGTCGAGCTTTCCGAGATGTTTTCCGAGTTGTCGGTAATCGCCTTGTAACTGTCGAGCAGTACAGTTGAAACGCGGTTGAGCGCCTCCGTTGTCTGACGCAGCTGCTCCATCTGCTCAGAGATGGCGGCAAGTTGGTCGGTGTATTGCTGAGTGACGCTCGTCATGCCCTGCAAGTCGGGAGCGTCGCCGCCAACAACAACAGTTCCAGCCATGCCCGTTGCATTTGCAGTCTCGCCGCCAGCCACCGCACCTCCGCCGATAACGACAGAGCCGTTGACACCGTTTCCGCCCTTGAAATCAGGACGGTCCTCGGGATTCTTGGTGTTGAACACCTCAAACACCTCTTCCCAATGGTATTCGCGTGGCGGACGGTCGAACGCCGTAAGCACGAACATAAGCACCTCCGTACCCATACCGATTGACAACAGCGCGTTTCCACCCGGCAGGTGAAGGATTTTGAAAAGGGCACCCCAAATTACGACAGCGGCACCTATACTGTATGCGAAATTGAAAAAGCGCTGACCTTTTTCTCCAGAAAGAAAGGCCTCGACACCGTTTTTATATCTTTTAATCTTGCCCATGATGCAGCAATATTGTTTTGATTCTTACTTTATTTCTTAACTTTCACTTTTCCCTTTGTGAAGCCAATCTGAGTGCGCACACAACGGAAGCCTATGAATGAATGCTGCTCGTTCTGGTACTCCCAGGCACGCAAGTCAGCACGCACATTGTGGGCAATGTCCTTCCACGATCCGCCACGTATCACCTTGCGTTTCATCCGGTAAGGATCCTCGCCCGCGGCATTGTAGCGGTATTCAGGGTTGATGTCGCTTGTCAGTTTGTCAAGACTTTCGGTAAACGCCGTCGAAGTCCATTCGCTCACGTTGCCCGCCATGTCGTAGAGACCGTTGTCGTTAGGCTCATACGTGCCGCACTTCGATGTTATCAGGTTTCCGTCGCGCACGTAGTTGCCCTCTCCCGGCTTCAGGTTGGCATAGAAGCAGCCATCGTCGGTCATAGGCATCTCGCCTGCCCACGGATACTTGTTCTCGTTGATACCGGCACGCGCGGCGATTTCCCATTCAGCCTCCGTCGGCAGACGGAACGGCTCGATGTAGACGCCCTGCTTGCCCAGCGAGCGTCGCAGATAGTCGGTGCGCCAGTTTGCAAACGCGTTGGCCTGCTCCCACGACACGCCCACTACAGGATAGTCGCTGTAGCCAGGATGCGAGAAATACAGACGCGTGTACGGCTCGTTGTATGCGTTCTCGAAGTCGTTTATCCACACCGTCGTGTCGGGATAAACGTTGACAATATACGTGTTCAGGAAGTCGTAGTCGCCCGACAGGCGGCGCGTGATTGTCTCGCGCACGATGTCGCCATTGTCGTTGACATACGCCGTATCCTTGGATATGAACGGATTTTCTGTCGGCACAGGCACGTCGGTGTTGTAGTTGCGGCGTGTCGGGTCGATGCGGTTCTTGCGCTTCGCCGCCTCGGTGAGATTGTAGGTCTCGTAGCGGTAGTTCATCTGCGAAGCATCGAGTTCGGTCACACCCGTTATAGGATTCAACTTATAGACGCTCTGAATGGCGCGCTGCTCGTCTTCCGTAGGGTTTCTCCACGGAATAGGCTTTTTCCAGTTAAGATAAGGCTTGACAGGGTTTCCCTCCTTGTCTTCCTCGATTTTAAATTCCTCGTCGCCACCGTATGCAGGGTCGGCAAGACGCTCGCGGATAATTGAGTCGCGCACCCAGTAGACAAACTGCCGGTATTTGGCATTTGACACCTCCGTCTCGTCCATCCAGAAGGACTCCACCGAAGCGCCGTTAGCCTGCGCCTTGATGTTCCACGTGCTGTCGTCGGCATTCGGGCCGAGCTGCATCGACCCGCGTTCAATAAGCACCATGCCGTAAGGCGTCGGTTCGCCCAGAGCCGAACCTCTGACTCCCGTCACCTCGCCTCCGTCGCCGCCCATCGACGCTTTCGGAGAGAATGCGCAAGAAGTTGCCAACGCCGCCAATGCGATATAAGTTGCTGTTTTCTTCATATTCTTACATTATGCGAATGCTCTTATGCTTGTTTTTATTTTTCCCCGCAAGATTCAGCTTCATGTTGTATCCCACAAGGATTTCGTGGCTTCCGCTGCTTGCCTTCGAGATTGCCGAAAGCGGATAGTCGTAGCTGTAGCCAACGAAAAAGTTCTTATACTCTGCGCCCAGTTGCAGCGAGACGGCGTCGTTGTAGCGATAAGCCACGCCTCCCGAAAGGAACCTGTTGTAGCGCACGCGCGCCGTCACTTCCGCCTGCACCATACTCTTGATGTCGGAACGGAGCAACAAGGACGGTTGTATTTCAAATAACGTATTTTTTATCGGAATATTGCTGCCAGCCATGAAATAAAGCATTCTTCCCGCCTGCGACTCATAGCCGGAATCGTCGCTGCCCTCCTGGGTGTTGAGTTTCACGGTCGGTTGTGTGATGTGGGTCATCGACAGTCCAGCCCACAGGATTTTATGGGTGTACCAAACTCCGAAATTCAAGTCGAATGCCGTGCCGTGAAGGTCGTTGGTGGGGATTGCGTTGTCGTTTTTCTCGTGGTAGTCGTCACCGTCGGGGATATACACCTCAGAGCCTTTGAATCCCTGGTCGAAAAGGCCGAGCTGCACACCGATGCTCAGCGTGCCTTTGAAAAGTTTCATCTTGTAGCTTGCCTGCGCGCCGGCGTTCAGGTTGCTGAACAAGCCGAGGCTTTCCTGCTGCACCATCACGCCCACGCCGATGCGCTTGCCGAAAAGCTTCACGGGCATATCGGCGCCTGCAAGAAATGCCTTTGGAGCTTTGGGAATGCCTATCCATTGCAGACGCGTTCCGCCGCCGATGTGCAGATAGTCGGTCGTGCCTGTGGCGGCAGGGTTGTAGTATGCCGGCATTGCCCAATACTGCGACAACTGCGTGTCGAACTGCGCCGACACCGACAAGACGGTCAGCAGCGCGGCGAGCGTTGCCAGCAGTCGGCGATATGTATTGTCAAGTTTCTTCAATTTTCTGTCATTCAAAATAGAACGTAAACACCACCATGTTTGATGTCACTTTGTCGAGCGACTTGGTGAATTTCTGCTTGTCGATGTCGTCAACAAGGTCGGGACGGTCTTTTTTCAGTATATTTTTAAGCCCGAAACAGAACTTAACCTCCGGCACGAACTTGAAAAACGGCACATACACGTCGAGTCCGAAACCGAGGGTAAGATAAATGTCGGTGTTGCTCAGCTGCAGCAGCTCGCCGTCCTTGCGCTTCGACACGTCGAAAGCCGCCATTGCGCCAGCCGTGACGTAAGGGCGCAGATTGTGATAGCGTTTGGCCGACATTTTCACATCGACAGGCACCACGACGCTGCTGTTTTTCAGATTCTGCTTCTCAAGCTCGCCGGTGCTTGACTCGCGGAATGTCACGGTCTTGCTTCCGAAATACATTCCCGGCGACAGTCTGAGATTGAAATGCTCGGCAAGCCGCAAGTCGCCCATGATGTTGACGCAAAAGCCCGGAGCAAGCTCAGCCACTTCCGGATACCACGTCTCTCCGCTCTCGGTGACAAAACCGTTGCGCGTCATGCCAAGACTTTGATTGTGGAAACCCACAGAGAATCCGTAATGCAGACGTTTCATATCTGCATACGGACGGTTGAGTATCTTGTCGTTGTCCTGCGCCCGCAGAACGGGCACGGAGACAAACAAGACAGCAGTCATTATTAACAATCTCAGCATTTTCATATACCGAATAAACGCAAAATAGCCGCCGTTATTGCAAACGCCGCGAAAAATCGCTAATTTTGAAGCCTATCTATTGACTAAGGCTACGATTATGAAAGATAACGACTGGAAACAACGTCTGAACATTGTCTATTCGACAAATCCCGATATGCAGTACGAAACCGACGACGTGGAAGAAGAAGAGACTCTGCCGCCTTCGAAACAGAAGTTGCGCATAATGCTCGACAAGCGCAACCGCAAGGGCAAGGAGGTGACGCTGGTCACCGGCTTTGTGGGGTCGGACGACGACCTCAAGGATTTGGCGCGCTCGCTAAAGACAAAATGCGGCGTGGGAGGCTCTGCCCGCGGGGGCGAGATCCTGATACAGGGCGACTTCAGGCAGCGTGTCAAAGACCTGCTCTCTGCCGAAGGCTACAACGCCAAAATCATCTAACCGCAAACTCCTGAATTATGATTCTAATCAACAAAGCGTCGGCTGGCTCCGGCAAGACATACACTCTCGTAAAGGAGTATCTGATAATGCTGCTCGGCAAGAAGACCGAGGGCGGAAACTACATCCTCGACAAGCATCCTAACGACAACCACCGCTACATCCTCGCCATCACGTTTACAAATAAAGCGACGGAGGAGATGAAGAGCCGCATTGTCGAAACGCTCGATGTGCTTGCGTCAAATCCCGACGAAAGCCCTTACATCACCGATTTGACCACGATGTTAGGAGCATCGAAGGATGACATCAGCAAGAGTGCGGGAATTGCCGAACGCCAGATGCTTGAAGATTACACCAATTTCAATGTGTGCACAATCGACACTTTTTTCCAGAAGATTCTGCGCACGTTTGCCTACGAAGTCAATCTGTCGAGCAACTACGGAGTGGAACTCAACGACGAATATGTTGTGGAGCTTGGCGTGAACAACCTGAAAACGAGATTGCACGACGAATCAGGCAAAAAAAACAAGAGCCTCAGCCATTGGCTGTGGATGTTTGTGCAGGATTCCATGAAGAACGGTAGTTCGTGGGACGTGTTCTATAAACCCAAGAGCAAGAAAACGGTCGACAATTCGCTGTATAATTTTGCAAAGGTGCTGACAAATGAGGTGGTGAAAAAAAACAGCAAGCAACTGTTTGACTTTCTCGCCGACCCGAAAAACATCCAGGCGTTCAACGTGGCGCTGAACAGCGGCATCTCCAATCTGATTTCAGAAGTAAAGGAATGCGTGGATGAGATTTTCAAAATGCTGGAAGGTCCAGGCATAAAAGCCAACAAAAACTTCACCAATTTCCTTGATGCCCTGAACAACTCCGCCAATCCGTTCCTGATAAAAGATTTAGACAAAAAAGTCGAAAAAAAAATCGCCGATCAATCTTTCGTCAACAAAAATAGCGCAAGTGTAAACGACATCGCCATTTGCGACTGCTTGACTCACATACTGGATAACAACACGGTGTATGCCTCGTACAAAAAGATTCTTGACCTCACCTACCAGCTCGGTCTGCTGGGCGACATCAACGCCAGCATGCAGGATTTCACCAACGAGAACAACACAATATTGCTCTCCGGCACAAACGACATCGTGAAGCGTATCATCGATGGGTGTGAAACGCCTTTCATCTATGAGCGCATCGGCATGTATCTGCACAATTTCCTGCTCGACGAGTTTCAAGACACGTCGAGGATGCAGTGGGAAAATTTGCTGCCGCTTGTCAGAAACGGTCTGGCAAACGGCCACGACAGTCTGATTATCGGAGATGTGAAGCAAAGCATATACCGCTTCCGCAACTCCGACCCGCAACTGCTCCACTCGCAGCTGAAGGTCGACTTCAGCAACGACAGCATTAAATACAACGAGGGACGCAGCATCAATTGGCGCAGCGCGCGCAACATAGTCCATTGGAACAACGCGTTTTTCCGATTCCTGTCGATGGCTCTCAACATGGATGAGTTCTACGCCGACGTGGAGCAGGAGGTGTCGCCTAAAAACGAGAAGCTGCCCGGACATGTCGTTGTGGCAAGGAGGGAGATTCCCGACAAGAAAAAGGACACCGACGGCAACAATGACAGCAAAACTGAAAGCAACGATAACAGCAACGACAATGATTCGAATTTCAAAGAGTGGGCTATAGAAAAGATGATTGTCGACCTGCAATCGCTGCTCGCCCGCGGCTTCAAGCAGAAAGACATCGCCGTGCTGTCAAACACCAACCGTGAGGGTCAGCTTGCCATCAGCCGCATCATGAAATGGAACATCGAGAATCCCGACAAACAGATGAAAGTGGTGTCGGAAGAGTCGCTGCTTGTCATCTCGTCGCCGGCGGTGAGAATTGTGGTCAACATCCTGAAGATGCTCGACCGGTGCGAGGCGCACAACGAGGACGGACGCGAGATGCCTATGGTGTTGAGACGATTCGAGGCAAACCGCAGCGAGGGTATGGACACTTCAGAGGCTTTTGAAGACGCTATCGTCAGCAAAGACGAGGATATAGCCGACTATATCGACCGCTTATACGAAACGTCGAAATCGGCGTGTCTCGACAGTGTGGTCGAACAAATCATCAAAAGCCAGCTGTCGAAACAGATGACTGAGGAAAACACTCCGTATCTGCTTGCCTTCCTCGACAGCGTGGTCGACTTCATGAGCCGCTACGGGTCAAACATCCATCATTTTCTGAAATGGTGGGACAAGGTTGGTCCGGGCTTGTCGATTTCCTCGCCCGACAACATCGATGCCATCCGCGTAATCACAATCCACAAATCCAAAGGTCTGCAATTCCCTTGTGTGCTGATTCCAATGTTCGACTGGAATTTCGACCAATCGTCAATTGAATGGATTGAGACCGCCGGATTCAAGGACAAACTGCCGAAAGGCGTGGCGATTCCGCCTATCGTGCCCGTGAAACGCGACAATAAAAGTACCTTATTCGACAACGAATTCAAAAAAATTGCGCGCAGCAACATAATGGACTCCCTCAACAAAACTTATGTGGCTTGCACGCGCGCGCAATACGAACTTATTATATATACCGAAAACAATAAAGAATTGGGCTTGCAGCTGTCGCAATTTCTGGAAACGTGCCGCAACAACAACGACATTGCGCCGACGCCGACCGAAAATTGCGACCCTGATGTGGTTTACGAGCTCGGCAAACCAATGCTGCGCAGCGACATCCCTGCCCTCAACAGCGACGACAACGCGCTTCCCGACAATGTGGAGAGCAGGATAATGCCTCCCTACTCTGTGGTTTCCGACGTGGACAGGTGGAAACTGACGTCGCCCGACATCATCATCGACGTGCGCGGCACGACACGATGGGTTGGCGAGATGCTCCACAAAGTGATGGAGAGGGTGCGCACACCAAAAAATCTCAAAAAGGCATTCGGCCGCGCATTGCACCGTGGCATGATAACTGAAGAGGAGCACGATGAGTATCTGGCTCTGCTCAGCAAGCGGCTCGCCGACCCGCGGGTGGCTGACTGGTTTGCCAACGACAACCGCCTGATGCCCGAACGGTCGGTAACCATTGGCGGAAACGGGCAGAAACGCCCCGACCGAGTAGTGATGAAACCGAACGGCGAAATCATTATTGTCGATTACAAGTTTGGCGACCGTAGTGATGACAACGATACCAAATACAAGCGCCAGGTGGCTGGCTACAAAAGGGCGGTCTGCGATGCGCTGGGATGCCGACCTGGCTGTGTGTCAGGCTATGTATGGTATATCCACTCGGGCGACATCTTAGCCGTATAACTTACCAAAAGCTTACATTTTCGAGCCGTTGCAATCGTAAAAAACGATTGCAACGGCTCTTGTTCTATAAGAATTTGCGATAACCATTATCGTTAGAATCCTCGACCAACGCTTTACGAAGGATTGCACAGGCAGTAATTTTGCAATCGGAAAAAATGATACAGCAACTATAAGAACAACGACTATGCAAGTAACAACAACATTTCTTTGGATTGCCATCGTGGGCGCAATCATTCTGGCTTTCGCCTTCCACGCCATCTACAAATTCAACCGCGCCACGGGCAACAACCATGTGTTTGGCATGGACCATGATGAAATTTACTACCATGACAACGACATCGAAGATGACGAAGACTGATTCAGACGCATTGCACGAACATCTGAAAAGCGTATGTCTTTTCTTTGCCGACTATGCGGCAAACCTGCTGGCCTGCGGCGCCACAAGTATGCGCACACAGCGCAACGTGGCGCGAATGGCGGCGAAATGGAATGTGTCGGCGCAGATGATAATCCTGCCAAACACGGTCGACATGTGCGTCTGGGACGCCGATAGAGAGCATTCCTACAAGCAGACGGTCAGCGTGCCACACAAGCCCATAAGCTTTGCCATCAACACCAAACTGAGCAACTTGAGCTGGCTTGTGGTGGAAAACTCTCTGCCATCTTTCGACGATGCCCGCAAGGCATACCAAAAGATTCTCGACACAACACGCCCCGTCAACAAATGGCTGGTGATGATTCTGGTGATGTTTGCCAACGCTTCATTCTGCCGACTTTTCGGTGGCGACTTCCAGTCAATGGGCATAGTGGCTCTCGCAACGCTGGTGGGATATTATCTGAAAATCATTATGCTTGACGCGCATGCCGATATGAGAATCGTGTTTATCTGCTGCTCGTTTGTGTCTGCCGTGATAGGCACGGCTGGCTACGTGTTCGGCATAGGCTCAACGCCCGAGCTGGCTCTCGGAGCAAGCGTGCTCTACCTGATTCCGGGAATCCCCTACATCAACTCGGTGAGCGACATGATCGACAACCACCATCTTTGCGCGTTTGCGCGATTTGTGAACGCCGTAATCCTGACCGTGTGTATCGCAATCGGCCTGACTGGCGGATTCTTAATAATGAATATTAGATTGTTTTAGACTACTTTTGTTTCCAATGGAGATTTTTTTAGCAATTCTTCAAGACGCTTTTTTTGCAGCGGTGGCGGCGATTGGCTTCGCAAGCATCAGCAATCCACCACGGTCGGCTTTCAAATATTGTGCGCTGATAGCCGCCGTGGGCCACGCCACGCGCTTTTGTCTCATGAATCTTGCCGGATGGCAGATTATTCCGGCAAGCATCATTGCGGCTCTGCTTATCGGCGCTCTTGCCGTCTATCTGTCGCACTACGCCAAGTGTCCGCCCGAGACGTTTTCGTTTCCGTCGCTGCTGCCGATGATTCCGGGTATGTATGCCTACCGCACGTTTCAGGCTATGTTTCTGTGCATGACAAACACGCTCGACGAGCAGGCGTTCAACCATTATGCATATCTGCTTGAGTTCAACGGTCTGGTGACGGTGTGTGTGGTCGGAGGAATGGTAATCGGTCAGATTCTGCCGATGCTGGCGATGAAACGACTTTCATTCAGCGCGACAAAATAATTTCGATTCAATCAATCTCGTTTATATAATATCGGCTGCATCTCGGCATAACATTTTCAAACAAGTTTGAATGTTCTGCACTCGATTTGCACTATCTTTGCCCTATGGAATTAAGACAACTGAAATATTTCGTCAAAACTGCCGAACTGCTCAACTTTTCTGAGGCAGCGCGCAACCTTTACATCACGCAAAGTACGCTTTCTCAACAGATAAAGCAACTTGAGGCGGAACTCGGAACGCAACTGTTCGAGCGAAACACCCACGGGGTAGTGCTGACCGAAAGCGGTGAGGAACTGCTGCCGTATGCGCGAAAGACGCTCCACACCGCCGACAGCTGCGTGGAGCATATCCGCGACATAAAGAATGTGGTCACCGGTTCGCTAAACATCGGCGTGACATACACGTTCTCGCCTATTCTCACCGAAACGCTGCTGTCGTTTATGAAGCTGTACCCGAACGTGAAACTCAACATCTTCTACAAGACGATGGAGGAACTGATGGCGATGCTCGACAAGCGCGACCTCGACTTTGTGCTGGCTTTCAAGCCTACGGGGACGGCGCAATATGCGCGCATATCGTCACACATACTTTTCGACAACCATTTGGTGGCAATCGTGTCGGAGAGCCATCCGCTGGCAAAGAGGCAGAAGGTGACGCTCGAGGAACTGCAGGGCTACGATTTCGCTCTGCCGAGCAAGGGCTTGCAGGCGCGAAATGCCTTCGACTCAATGGTGGAAGGCAAGGCATACCGCTTCAACACTCGCATTGAGCTGAACGAGGTCAACATCCTGCTGAAGCTGGTGAGGGAGAGCAATTTGGTGACAATCGTGTCGGAAGCCACAATCTACGGCGTGGAGGGAATCCATGCAGTGAGACTCGACGTGCCGGGCAACACCTACGAGATGGAGGGTTGCATACACGTGCTGAAGGATTCATACCAGAAAAGCAGTGCCAAGAAGTTTGTGCAACTGCTCAGCGAATCTGATTCCATCAAGGAACGCGCGTTCAACTGGCTGTCGTCGGGATTTATGGAATAGACAATTATTCATCCATCTATTTTTAAGAATCAGCCCCCGGAGCATCCGTGCTTCGGGGGCTGAATATTATCGTATATGTGTCTATGCTACTTCTTCACCACGCGGCTCACCGTTGTGCCTGCCGCTGTAGCCACTTTGAGCATATAGATGCCCGGTGCGCATTGGCTCAGGTCGATTCCCGACTCGCCTTCCGAACGAGCGGCAAGGCGTCCGTCGGCGGCATACGCCTCTACCGAGATTACTTCGTCGGCTGCGTTTACGTTGACAAATCCCTCGGTCGGGTTCGGATAGACGCTTACGGCTGCCGATGTCTCGACATTGTCGACGCCTGCCTCGCCTGCCACGAACTCAAACGGCTGTGCGTCGGCTATCGCGAAGTCGGTGGAGCCGTTGTTGAAGCTTACCACGTTGAACGAGTATTTACGTCCCTGCTTAACCGAGGCTTTCATCATTGTCATTGTCACGATAAGGTCGACTTTGTCTTTGTCGCCAAGCGACACCGCCGGTTTTGTTGTCGTAAGCACTGTGCCGGCCTCCACGTCGCGCAACTCGCAAAGAAGATTGCCTTTCACGTTCACTTTGGTCTTGTTGCTGATGGAAACCGAGAACTTCACTTTGTCACCCGGGTTGATAGGATTTTTGTCGGCTGTTATAGGTGCGGCGAGCGCAAGATCGACCGACTCGCCGAAGGTGATGTCGTTGCCTTTCACGTTCATTATCGTTGCATCGTCGTAGTACATGCGAATCCAATCGTTTAATCTGTCTGCCTCGCGCGACACTGCCCATATCGTGTATTTGCCGTCAGGAAGGTTGTTCAGCTGTTCGTCAAACGAATACATCAGGTTGGAGCTGATCATGTTGCCTGCCGGAATCTCGGCATTCTTGATTGTCGAGAATGCCACGCAATTGAAGTCCTCGTCGTAGATGGCCACCGAAATGCCGCCATTAAAGTCGTGGACAGTAGACATGTTTGCTATACACTTGACATTGACGTCAAGCTGCTCGCCTTTCTTCAACGAGCTTTGCACTGGCTTTACTTGTCCGTCATAGCCAAACATGTTGTAGATCATCAGCGGCATGTGTCCGCTGTCGCCTGTCATTGTCTCGTCTTTGACCACTGAGACGACGCTCTGCATTGTGTTGAAGCCGCCCGAACCGCCACCGGTGCCGAGTGCTGATGGATTCATGGCGTCAACATCGAAATATCCGTCAGAAACGCCGCCCCATCCCCAGTTGATGTGGAAAAAGTTGTTTGTGTCATATCCGTCGGCTACGAAGCAGTGGCCGCCGGCCGATCCCTGACCGGAGAAAAGCAACGGATGCGAGGCGTCGAGTTCTTTTTTGACTACTTCCACAAATGCCGCCTTGTCGTACTGCGCACGATAGTGAATCTGGCAGTTGTAGCCGAAGCGACTGAGGGCGTATGGGATGTCGGCATCCTGCGCGCCGCTGGCGCTGGAGGCGTAGTCCATATTCACCGCCGCACCCAGGTCGAAACACAGTTTTGCCACTGCGTTGGCCTGTTCGTCGGTGTAGGCGAGTGTCGACACATAGGAGTCGAGCATCTTGTCCCAGTCATATTCCGACTTTGAGAAGTCAACCTGCACGCGTGTGCCGTTGGTGCAACGGTAGGATGTGCTGAATGCCTGTGGCTTCAACGGCCATTTCCAGTAGTCGCACACCTGTGCCATCGCTGTTGCCACGCATCCCACAACCGAACGTTTCTTGGTGGTGATGTCGACAGGACAAAGATTGTTGTAAGGCTCAGACTGGTCCCAATGCGCCTTGACCAATGGCTCTACAACGGGCGTTGCGCCGTCGGTCAATGTCTGATGGTTGGCTGCCGCTTCGCCGCTCTGCACCCGTGCCACATAGTCGGCATAACCGTCGAGAAACGCCTGCAGTTGCACCGGCATGTTGGATGTGTCGATGCTGCCGGTTTTTGAGTAGCCCACAAGTTCGGTCAACTGGTCGTCGCCGGCTACGATGACAAAACCTTTGCCGTCGGCTGAATTGAAAATGTAGTACGGAGAGTCGCTGCCGCCGTATGATTTGTCAACTGCGCGGACAAGCTTCTGCGGACCGCTGACAGTCACATATTTCGAAGCCACTCCAAGGGCTTGCGACTGACTGATTTGCGCCGCCTGGATGCTGCCAAAAGCGAGACCGAGCAGCATCAAAGTCGAGATTTTCTTCATTATGTTGCGATTATTTATATTTTAGGCTACAAAAGTAGTGTTTTTTTCTTACTTCCGACACGTTTCTTCCTGTCTTTAAGTTTTCTTCAACAATCGCAACACGTTCCTTAAACGACTACAGGCGTCTCCCTTAATGGGAAACGCCTGTTGTCGTTTTGCTTTTCCTGTGAGGATTAAGCCTCGTGGATAGCGTCGCTTGGGCAGTTTTCTGCGCAAGTACCGCAGCTGATGCAAGTGTCTGGATCGATTTTATAGATATCGCCCTCTGAGATTGCCTCTACTGGGCATGCTGCTGCACATGTACCGCAAGCTACACAGTTGTCATTGATTACGTAAGCCATTTTTGTAAGTTTTATTTATTTGTTTATAATTGCTGTATGCAAAGATAATGCAATTCGTGTGGATTTGTTGCGATGTTTCTTCCTTTTCTTCTTTTTAATATTATATCATACTATATTTCAGCAACTTACATTTCGTTATTTGGACTAATTGCAATTTATTCGTATTTTTGCACCATAATTTATAGTCAAAAGCAATGAATCCACTGTTTTCCATCATAACCATCACGTTCAACGCCGAGCAGGTGTTGCCGCCGACGCTCGATAGTGTAAAGCGTCAATCGTTTACCAACTTTGAGCATCTTGTGGTCGACGGAGCGTCGACCGACGGCACGGTCGAGATTGCGGAGCGGAGCGGAATAAAGGGGATTAGCGTGGTGTCGGAGCCCGACCGAGGGCTTTACGACGCTATGAACAAGGGCATCCGCCGCGCCAAGGGTGAATATCTGATTTTCCTCAATGCCGGCGACGCTTTCCATGCGCCGTCATCGCTGCAGGAGATTGCCGATGCCATAGAGCAAGGCGCACAACCCGACATAGTTTACGGGCAGACGCAGATTGTCGACGCCGACCGCAATTTTGTGGCGATGCGCCATCTGACGGCGCCGGAGCATCTGACGTTCGACAGCTTCAAGCACGGCATGCTGGTGTGTCATCAGGCGTTTGTGGTGCGCCGCGCTCTTGCGGAACCTTACGACCTGCGCTACCGCTTCTCCGCCGACTATGAATGGTGTCTGCGCTGCTTGAAAAAAGCGAAGCGCTGCGCCTATACAAGCACAACGCTTATCGATTATCTTGCTGATGGGCTGACCGACAAAAACCACAAGGCGTCGCTGCGCGAGCGCTACGACATTATGTGCCAATACTACGGCACGCTGCCCACCATCGTGCGCCACATCGGGTTCTTTGCCCGCAATCTGAAGCGCAAACTGTTGAAATAGCGGTTATTTTCTCACTTTCAGCCATCCAGTCGTGTCGCTTTCCACAACGCGGCGGTAATAGTTTTCGTTATATCCCGGCGACAATGGCGCCACGGGATAGCCGTCGGCTGTACGCTCAAACTTGCCGTCCTTTTCCTTCTTGATTCGGCCATCGAGGTATTTAACGAGCAGATACTCGCCGAGTTTGCGGTAGCTGTCGGTTGCCGACATGGCGCAGCTGTCGCTGTAGGCGGTGAGCATCTCCACTGCCTTGGCTTGGTTTTCCTTGTATGCTTCGAGGGCGCGTGCCTCAATCTGTGGTGCGGCTGCCTCGTAACTGTCTTCTATGCGTTTCTGCACGGCGCGCACGTCGGGATACATCTGCGAATAGCGCGAATAAACTTGGTTGGCTACCCAGTTGTTGACCCAGAACGCCGAGGTCCACGAAAAGTTGTAGAAGTCGCCGTTGCCCTGACGGAAGCATTCAGGCACTTGCGTAAGGCAGCAATACATCGGGTTGTAGACCGACAGCGACGAGTCGTCGACGCCAAACCACAGCACGCCGCCCACGGCGTCGGGCAGCCACGAGCGCATCTGTGCCACGAGGGTGAAACCGGTCTGCTGTGTGGCTATCGGACGTTCGTGCATATATTCCACCGAATCCTGTGTCCACGTGAGCGGCGCATAGCGCACGGGCGAGTCCCAGTCGCCGGCGCCCGGCTCCTTGCGCATGTCCATCGGAGTGCCGTCAAAATGGTCGCGCATCATTTCCTGAAGGTCTCTGACGCTGAGTTTCTTCGTCGGCTTCACGTAGAGCGGAAGCGCGTCGCCTTTCATCTCTGTCACCCACGGCAGATAGCGGTCCATACCGTCAGCAAAGCGGTTGAAGTAAGCCCACACGCGGCCGTCGCATCCGCGATACGCCAGATAGTCGCTGACGGCGTATGCCTGGCAGAAGCTGAAGTCCTCGTCTTTGCCCTTGAACCAGCCTTTGCGGCGTGCATACTTGACTACGTCTTTGGAGTAGAGGCAGTTTTGCTTGTCGCCAAACGGGATGCGGTGTATGCGCGACTGGTTGGCGTGGCCGCTGATGCAGTCGTCGGGGATGCGGATGGCTGCCCACACGGCGCCTTTCTCATCCATGCCTTTCGACACCATCTCGAGCACCCACACTTCGTTGGGGTCGGCTATCGAGAACGACTCTCCGCCGCTGTAGTAGCCGTAGCGCTCCACGAGCGACGTCATCACGCGGATTGCCTCGCGGGCGGTGCGCGCACGCTGCAGCGTGACGTAGATAAGCGAGCCGTAGTCCATTATGGCGGTGGTGTCTGCAAGCTCGGGGCGGCAATCGAATGTGGTCTCGGTTATTGCCAGCTGATGCTCGTTCATGTTGCCCACGGTGGCATACGTGTGCTCCACCTGCTCTATCTGTCCGAGATATTTATGAGTGTCCCACTCCTTGATGTCGAGCATTTCGCCTTTCTTATGGTCGGCGGCGGGCTGACGGTAGAGCTCGCCGTAGAGCACGTAGGCATCGGCGTTGTAGGTAATCATTGTCGAGCCGTCGGCTGTAGCGTTTTTTCCTGCTATCAGGCTGGTGCATGCAAATGCCGCCTGCACGCCCGCAAGCATCAAGGCGAGCGCTGAGATTAGTTTTTTATTCATTTATTGCTTGTTTGAAGTTACGGAAAGGATACGGTTGCCACTGCTGAACGAATGCACGTCGTAGCTGGTGCCGAACGCTTCGGCTTGATAGCGGCTTGCCTTGGCGCCGTCGGCAAGCGTATGGAGATCGAGACGGAGGTCACTGCTGAAGTCTACGCCTTCCTTGCCGGCACACTTGAAGATTGCCTCCTTGGCGGTCCATGCCACGGTGGCTTTCCAGGTCGACGTGCCGATGAAGCGTTGTTCTTCTGCCGAAAACACGCGGTCTTTCACGCGGTCTACGCGCTTGTCGACGATTTCCACATCAACGCCGACGCGCTCCGACGCCGACCATGCGGCAACCACCCACCCACGGCAGTGCGACAGGCTGAAGCCCATATCCATGCGCGCGCCTGCCTTTTCTACATAAGGCGCGCCCGACGGCTCATGGCAGAGCATGGCGTCGTCGCCAAACAGCTCGTGGACAAGCAGACGGGTCACCATTATTTCCGTGCGGCGGTTCACCGACTTCACGCCGTCGACAAATCGGTGCATACCGAAATCGTCGCCGGCGGCTTCGACACTCATCATATCAGGAATCTCCACTTCGGCAATCTCGATATCGCCTACGGAGGTGCGGTGTACTCTCATTTACTCTTCTTTTGTTTCCGGTTTGTCTTGCAGTATCTTCACTTTCACTTTCTCTATGCGGTGGCGCTCCACTGTCATCACACGGAAGCGGCAGCGTCCGTATTCTATAAGTTCGTTTTCCTGTGGGAAATCGTGCTTTATGTTGAGCAGCAGTCCGGCGATGGTCTCGGCGTCTTCGTCTACGTCGGCAAACTCATCGTCGTCAAGCCCCGTGATGCGGTAGAAGTCGTTGAGCTGAGTCTTGCCCTCAAACTCATAGATGTCCTGCGACAGGCGTTTGTAGTTTTTCTCGTCGTCGTCATATTCGTCGTTGATCTCGCCAACAATCTCCTCAAGCACATCCTCAAGGGTGACAACGCCTTGCGTGCCACCATACTCGTCGACCACTATCGCCATGTGCATCTTCTTTTTCTGGAAATCCTCGAGAATGTCGTCAATCATGCGGCTCTCGGGCACGAAGAAGGCGTCGCGCAGCAGCGACTGCCATTTGAACGCGGCGTCTTTCTTGCCCACAAACGGCAGGAGGTCCTTGGCATAGACTATGCCTTTGATGTTGTCCTGATTGTCGACATAGACGGGCAGACGCGAATAGCCCGACTCGCGCACGGTGGCGAGAAGCTGGTCGAAGGTCATATCCCAGTCCACGCAGGTCATGTCGACGCGGGGAGTCATAACGTCGCTCACTGTCTTGCCGCCGAACTTCAGGATTTCCTCAAGCATGTTTTTGTCTTTCTGTTCCTCCACGTCGGTGATCTCAAGCGCATGCGACAGGTCATCGAGCGACAGACGCTCTTCTTTCTTGGTCACGACTCGGTTGACAATAACCGTGCTGCGTGTCATCAGCGATGTCAGCGGACGCAACATGTGCGACAGAGAGCCTACGCCGCCAACAGCAAAAACTGCCCATTTCAGGCGATGCTCGTTGCTGTAGAGCTTGGGGAGGATTTCGCCGAAGAGAAGCAGGATAAACGTGAGCAGTACTGACTGCAGCACAAAGTTGACCACGGGGCTGGCTATCACAAGAATCTGCGTAAGGGCATAGTTGAGCAGAAGCACTATCGACACATTGACAAAATTGTTGGAGATAAGGATTGTGGCGAGCAGACGCTCCGGCTCTTTGAGCAGACGCGACACTGCCGCGCGCTTGTCTTCGTTCTCGATATCGTCGATGTCGCTTTGAGAAAGGGCGAAGAACGCTGTTTCTGAGCCCGACACGAAAGCCGAAACCATCAGAGCCACGCATGCCACTGCGAGAGCCACCATACTCCCTGCCGTAGGCGCATTGAAGCCTATCCAGCTTGTGCCGCCATTCAGCGAGGCGGCAATAAAATTTAAAATACTCGGGTAAGGGTCTAAGTCCAAAATTATTATGCTTTTATTAATCTGTCTGCAAAGATAGTGCAAATCGAGCGCATAACAACAAGCTTGCTTGTATGTTTTGCCGAGATGCTGCCTATTTTTTCTTTTTTTCATTATCTTTGCATCACTTTAGAGACCTTAGTGTCACTAAAGACCCTAGTGTCCCTAAAAAGATCTTGAAAAAATCATTACAAGAAACCCCTAAAAAACCTGAAATCGATGGAAGATCTAATCCCCAACAAGTGCAATTACGAAAATCTCCTGTCATATAAAAAAACAAAAGTAATTTTTGAGTTAACCTACTACTTCTGCCACACATACCTCTCTAAAGGCGACCGCACTATCGACCAAATGATACAAGCCGCTCGCAGCGGCAAGCAAAACATTGTGGAAGGATGCGCAGCAAGCCCCACTTCTGCAAAAACGGAAATCAGGCTGATTAGCGTTGCTAAAGCCAGTCTGCAGGAGCTTTTGGAAGATTTTAAGGACTATCTTTCCACTCACAACCACAGACAATGGGAAATGGACTCGAAAGAGATGGCTGCAATGCGACGCATTGGAAAAGAGCACACCGATGCAAATTTTTTTATGGAAATTGCCAAGACTCGACCGCCTGAAACAATTGCCAATATGGCTATTGTGCTTATCAAGCAAGCTGACTTTCTGCTCTTCCGCCAACTCAAAACGCTGTCTGACAAATTCAAAAACGAAGGTGGTTTCAGCGAGAGAATGACTCGCATACGCATCTCGGAGCGAAACAAGAAATAACCTCAATTGATTCTCCCAATCAAAGGCCTTACTCTCCCCCCCCCCTCAAAAAAAACAAAAGCGGGCGGAAACTGTCGCTTCCGCCCGCCTGTTCTGTCTTCAAAAAAGATTATTTCACGATAACTTTCTTAACAACATTGTCGGCACGCACGATGTAGAGACCTGCTGCCACGCGGGTGCGGGCGTCGGTGCTTACCAATGCGCCGGCTGCTGTGTAGACTGCTACGCTCTGTGCGCCGTCAACAACAATCTCGCCGTTTGCAGCTGCGATAACCACGCCTGCTACGTCAACATCTGCAACGCTTGATGTCTTTCCTGTTACTGCCTTAACAGTCCAGTTGTCGCCGTCTTTAGCAACTGTGAGGATTACTGACGCTACGTCGCCTTCAGCGATGAGAGTCAAGTCATCACCAGGTACTGGATTACCTTGCAAATCTACAGCATCGCCATCCAAATCCAACGCAATTTTTCCAGCATAGTGGACTCCATTAATAATAATGCAAAAACCTTCTGACAACGCAGCCATATTTTCTTCTACCTCATATGTATAAGTACCGTTTGGATTGCTTACCATATCGGCTACCGTCCAATCATTAAACACACCTTTAATCTGAACCTTGTCTGTTTTCACGCCAACGATTTTCAGTTTCCAAGTGCCATTGTCATTCTTGACCGTAAGAGTGATTTTGTCATAGTCAGCTGCGTCAGTTATCTTCATAACATCGCCCTCATTCAGGTCTTGGTAGCCCAAATCATTATTAAGCGCGCCACTGAATTTAGCATTGCTAATCCAGCGATCTCCTTCTTTTACATAGATTTTAAACATATCTGCCAATTTCGCAGTCTCCTCAGTCTCCTCATAGACATATTCGCCTGTTTCAGCATTATAGGTAAACGCTGGAGCATTAACTCCCCAATTATCATAATTCACACCCTTTATCTGAACAGTATAAGTTTTCTCGCCAACAATCTTCATCTTCCAAGTTTCGCCTTCTTTCTTGACAGTAAGAGTGATTTTGTCATAGTCAGCTGCGTCGGTAATCTTCATATCACCAGAATTATCATTCATTGCAACAAAATCAGAAGAAGCTTCGCTCAGATTCTTATCAACCAGATCATCACGCTTAAACCATTTTTTTGTTTCTGGAATGTCTATTTTAAAATAATCTGCCAATTTCGCAGTCTCAGTCTCCTCATAGACATATTCTTTTGTTTCTGCATTATATGCAAAAGTAACTGGCGCATCCCAATTTGTGCCATAAGCATTACCCGCCAACTTAACAGTATATGTTTCTACCGATTCCGGAGTCTCAGCACCTGGCGCACCTTCTGTCTTTGTATAACTCCAATTTTCACCATTCCACTCATTATTCAACACGAAAGTACAGTCGCCTGTTATGCCTATAATATCTTTTGTTTGCTTAGTTCCACTGCTTTGGTTATTATTAAAAATAATATTATACGAGCCTTCTGTATTGACGGTATATACAAAATAATCTGCAGTTCCGATTGTTTCTTTTTCTGTCAACTTATCCCCAGGCCAGCCATTTGTGCAGAATTTATTACTGTCATCCCATGCCCAAACTGCAATGTCGCTTTCTGCGGTTACTCGGCCTTCTCCAATTTTCAGATACACCTTTGCTGCCTGTGCAGAAAAGATTGCCATCAAAACAAACAACAACGTAAAAGTAAGTTTTTTCATAATAGTAAAATTTTAATTTTTTTGATATGTATATTACCAAACTATGGTGCGCATTTCCCACACGCACCATAGTATTTTTGTAAATTTATCTTCTGTTATTTCACGATAACTTTCTTAACAACATTGTCGGCACGCACAATGTAGAGACCTGCTGCCACGCGGGTGCGGGCGTCGGTGCTTACCAATGCGCCGGCTGCTGTGTAGACTGCTACGCTCTGTGCGCCGTCAACAACGATTTCGCCGTTTGCTGCGTTTACAGCCACGCCTGCTGCGTCAACACCTGCCACGCTGCCTTCTGTTGCAACGAGCTTAAACGCGCCTGTGTTGATGTTGAATGTCACCTTGTAAGTGCCGGGAGCTGTTGTGCAGCATTTTTCCAAGCCCTTTGTGAATGTGCCTTCGAGAGTGCTGACTGTTGTTTCTTCAGCAAAGCCCCAAGTGCCTTTGCCACCGAGGCCTTCAAAGATACGCCAGTAGCTCAACTCGCTCTCTTCGGCTGCAGGGAAAGTTATCACTCCGCTGAACTCGCCGGCTGTCTCTGTTGCAGTGAGCTTGCCGCTTGGGTCAGTGAAGTCCCAACCGTTGTTGTTGCCCATCACGTAAACCTCTGTCACTTCGCCTGCTTCGCCCTCTGTGCCTTCAAGGAGGAGAGATGCGTTGCCTTCACCGTCGATAGTAAGAGTGATTGTTTTGCAATTGTAAGTTGCGTCGCCAAGGTCGATGTTTGCACTTGCCCCACCCGGAACGAGTGAGTAAGACATACCGAGTTGTGGCACTGCTCCCGAGATACCGCCATAGTTGCAGGCATCGCTCCAATTAGCGTCTGCCACCTTAAACTGTCCGAAAAGTTCTTTATCTGCAAGCGTATAAACGCCTTCCTTTTCAGTTGTCTGGAATTCCCATGCTGGATCTGCATTCCAGTTTGTCACACCACCGCGAATAAAGATTTCTGATCCTGCGGCGTTACCAACCAATGCGCAGAGTGCGCACATCAAAAAAAGAGTAAATTTTTTATTCATAGGTTCTAATTTTTAATTAGTGAATCATTAACGCCGCAAAGATACACCTTATTTTCACAAAGTGGTCAACAAAAAGATATGTTCTTCAACATATTTTGGGCATAATTACAATTCTAACATCATCAACGCTCTAAGAACCGCCTCCAACAGCAACCGCCTCCAACAGCAACCGACCCACGCCAGGGGATATCCGCGCCGGCGACGCGACTGCCGACCGCGCGAGCGGTCACGTCTTCAGTTAACCCCCGACAGCGTCGGGGGTACACGCACCGACGCACATGCGCCGCGGAGCGCCGCCGCTGAAAGAAGCATAGCATAAAAAGAAAGGATGCTCCGCCGCAAGGCGAGGCATCCCTTCTCTAACAATAAATTATTCTGGTAGATTAGTCTTTTAACTTCATCTTCAGATATTCACGGTTCATACGTGCAATGTTGCTCAACGAAATGTTTTTCGGACACTGAGCGGCGCAAGCGCCTGTGTTGGTACAGTTACCGAAACCGAGTTCGTCCATCTTGCTCACCATAGCGCGGACGCGGCGTGCTGCCTCGACCTTGCCTTGTGGGAGAAGTGCGAACTGGCTGACCTTCGCTGAAACAAACAGCATAGCCGAACCGTTCTTGCAGGCTGCCACGCAGGCACCGCAACCGATGCAGGTAGCTGAGTCCATTGCCTCGTCGGCTGCCTCCTTTGAGATAGGTATTGCGTTGGCATCGCCGGCTCCGCCCGTATTGAACGATACGTAGCCACCAGCCTGCTGGATTTTGTCGTAAGCCGAGCGGTCTACCATCAAGTCACGGATTACGGGGAATGCGTGCGAGCGCCATGGCTCGATAGTGATAGTGTCGCCGTCGTTAAACTTACGCATGTGCAACTGGCAAGTAGTGATGCTGCCAACAGGTCCGTGAGGATTACCGTTGATGTAGAGTGAGCACATACCGCAGATTCCCTCGCGGCAGTCGTTGTCGAACACTACTGGCTCCTCGCCCTTCTCCACGAGCTGCTCGTTGAGCATGTCGAGCATCTCAAGGAAGCTGATGTTGGTCGGCACGTTGTCAAGTGAATAATCGACGAATTGACCCGGCTCTTTAGGACCGCGTTGACGCCAGATTTTTAACTTTATGTTGATTGTCTGTTCCATAATTAGCTAAAATATTAATGCCTAAAGGCGGGTTGTTATGACTTATAGTTACGTGTTTGAACCTTGATTGCCTCATAGTTGAGCGGCTCTTTCAGCAAGATTGGCTTTTCGCCCTCGCCGGCATACTTCCAGCAGCTTACATACATATACTGGTCGTCGCGGCGCTGTGCCTCGCCATCCTCGGTCTGATACTCCTCGCGGAAGTGTGCGCCGCACGACTCGTTGCGGTGGAGCGCATCGATTGCCATAAGGCGGCCGATGGTGAAGAAGTCCTCAAGACGGAGTGCCTTTTCAAGCTCTACGTTGAGTGTGTCTGCCTCGCCTGGTACAAACAAGTTGGTGTCGAATTCTTTCTTCAAGTTGTCGATTTGCTCGATTGCCTTGATCAAGCCTTCTGCCGTACGTCCCATACCTACAAGGTTCCACATAATCAAGCCGAGTTCCTTGTGGATTGAGTCGGCTGAACGTTTGCCCTTGATGTTCATCAATCGCTCGATGCGTGCGCGAACCTTTTTCTCTGCCTCGACAAACTCAGGAGCGTCGGCTCCCGGGTGTTTAACCTTAATCTGGTCAGAGAGATAGTTCTGCATTGTGTAAGGCAATACGAAATAACCGTCGGCCAAGCCCTGCATCAACGCAGAAGCTCCGAGGCGGTTACCGCCGTGGTCGGAGAAGTTTGCCTCACCGATTGCAAACAAGCCCTTGACTGATGTCTGGAGCTCGTAGTCTACCCAGATACCGCCCATTGTGTAGTGCGATGCCGGGAAGATCATCATCGGTGTCTTGTATGGGTTGTCGTCGGTAATCATCTCATACATCTGGAACAAGTTGCCATAGCGGGCTGCGATGACATCCTCGCCCAAACGGTTGATTGCGTCGGAGAAGTCCAAGTAAACGGCATTGCCTGTTCCTACGCCGTAGCCTGCGTCGCAACGCTCTTTGGCTGCACGGCTGGCGATGTCGCGAGGACAAAGGTTACCGAATGCCGGATAGCGGCGCTCCAAGTAGTAGTCGCGGTCTTCTTCCTTGATTTCTGTCGGTTTGAGCTTGCCGGCGCGGATTGCCTCGGCATCTTCTTTCTTCTTCGGAACCCAGATGCGGCCGTCGTTACGCAACGACTCTGACATAAGGGTAAGCTTCGACTGGTTCTCGCCATGCTTTGGAATACATGTCGGGTGAATCTGCGTGAAGCAGAGGTTTGACAGGTATGCACCGTGCTTGTAGCACTGCACTGCAACAGAACCGTTGCAACCCATAGCGTTGGTCGACAGGAAGAACACGCGGCCGTAACCGCCTGTTGCAACCACAACTGCGTGTGCGGCGTAGCGCTCAATCTCTCCGGTGATAAGGTTGCGCACGATGATACCGCGTGCGCGGCCGTCTACAACTACCAAGTCGAGCATCTCGCGGCGTACGTAGCTCTTGACTGTGCCCTTGTTGATTTGGCGGTTCAATGAAGAATATGCGCCGAGAAGGAGCTGCTGGCCTGTCTGACCTTTAGCGTAGAACGTACGTGACACCTGGGCGCCACCGAAAGAACGGTTGGCGAGCAAGCCTCCGTATTCACGTGCGAATGGCACGCCCTGTGCAACGCACTGGTCGATGATGTTGTTTGACACTTCTGCCAAGCGGTATACGTTGGCTTCGCGTGAGCGGAAGTCTCCACCCTTGACTGTGTCGTAGAACAAACGGTAAACGGAGTCACCGTCGTTCTGATAGTTTTTCGCTGCGTTGATACCACCCTGCGCGGCAATTGAGTGCGCGCGGCGTGGAGAGTCCTGGATACAGAAGTTCAACACGTTGAAGCCCATTTCGCCGAGTGTCGACGCTGCCGACGCTCCTGCAAGGCCTGTTCCTACGACGATGATGTCGAGGTGACGCTTGTTGGCTGGGTTCACGAGTTTCTGATGTGCCTTGAAGTTTGTCCACTTCTCAGCAACTGGTCCTTCAGGAATTTTAGAGTCAACTTTCTCGTCCGAATAAACGGCGTATTGGCTCATTATGCTTGTGCTATCAATAATTTTTTCTGACATGTCTCAATTAGTTTGAAGTGAATTAAAGAGCAAACTGAACTGTGAATACTACGGCTTGAATCAAGAACAATCCGATTACGATTGTTGCCCACCAGTTGCCAAGTGTTTTGAAACGTGGAATCCAAACGTTGTTGGTTGTGCCGAGCGACTGGAACGCGCTCCAGAAGCCGTGAGTCATGTGGAACCAAAGTGCCACAAGTCCGATGACGTAAACTGGCAATGTCCACATCTGGCCGAAAGCGTTCTTGATGTGGTGCATACCGTCGGCTGCCAAAAGAACTGCGCTGCCGTCACCACAGCTTGCGCCCAACTGATGGCATACCTCTACAAACTGCATCTTTGCCCAGAATTGAGCGAAGTGCACAATCATGAAGGCTACGATTACGATACCGAGCACGAGCATGTTCTGCGACGCCCACTCTACGCTTGCTGGCTTTGTTGTTACCGCGTAGCGGTCGTTGCCGCGCGCCTTGCGGTTCTGCATCGTAAGCCAGAATGCATAAATAATGTGTACAATGAAGCCGGCGGCAAGAATCGCTGTAGCGACCAATGCGTACCAATTAGCACCCAAGAACTCGCAGACCATGTTGTATGCGTCCGGAGATATCAGGGCTACTGTGTTCATTAATACGTGAAAGGTTACAAATAGGAGCAGGAAAAGACCGGTTACCGACATAACCACTTTTCTTCCTAAGGATGAATTTGTTAACCACATAGTAGTTCTGAAAATTTAGTTATTAATTAAGTTTATAGTTTTAATCCAAAATACACGGGACATAGTTCCCCGTGCAAAGTTACCTTTTATTAACCGAATATGGAAATTATTCTATAATTTTTTTACGCCTCTCACTTTTGCCGCTTTGCGGTCGCGCTCGCGGCGGAAACTGTCGAAGGTTTCAAAGATGTCGCCGAGGGCGATGGTGGAGTTGCTGACCTGACTTTCGTAGAGCTGGGCGCCGGTGGTGCCGGCGGATGCCTGCCCTTGAAGGGCGCCGCTGACACCGCTTATCTGCTCAAACAAGCGCATCTGAAGATTGACCATCTCGTAGGCGCCTATGTTGGTGGCGTTGCCGCTCACTTGCTCCGGACGGTCGTTGCCGCCGCGGGGATGGTAGGGGACTATGCCGTTGGGCTTCGACCATGCATAGCGGAGGTCGTTCCATGTGAAGCCTTCGGGAAGGATATTGTCTGGATAGAGGAGCACGCCTTTCGCGCTGGCGCCCATCACGTGGTCTACAAGGGTGACGAGGCGGTTGACGTATTTCTGCTGGTCGATCACGTCCTCAACCATCGAATGCACCTCGCCGTCGGTCAGCGGATAGAGCTTCAACGCGAAGGGGTGGCTGCCGTGACCGTAGGGACTGTCGTACTGGCTGAGGACGGCGCCGTCGGGGCTGAGCCAATAGCATCGCCAAACGTGTCGCAGTTCCCAGCGGCGGTCGATGTCGGGGTCGTGGACCGGCTCTTCGGGTGTGCCGGGCTGGAAAAACCATTCGCCGGTGCGCCGGTTGTGGCAGTCGTAGCCCTCCCGGCTCTCGCGCCGCCACAGCTCGACCACGCGCACTCGCCCGGGTTTGCCGCTGCGGAAGAAGTCGGCGGTGCCTGAATCGACGGCGTCGGGCTGTGTCTGATAGTGGCGGCAGATGTCGAGGGCGCGGGTGCGGCTGCCGTCGCTGAGCCGCTCAACAAGAGTGGCAAGCGGCATGTCGTGCAGCTGACCGACAAGGTCGAAGTCGCGGCAGCGGGGGTCGTCGCCGCCGCGGAACAGCATCTGCGACGGCGACACGTTGCTGAGCGCAACCCGTCCTTCCTCGCCGAAGTCAATGCGCTGGAAGCAGCACCCGGAGATGAGAAATTCTTCCATCAGACGGCTGTCGAGCTCGCCCACAAGGTTGCCGTGCAAAGGCTCCGCAGGTGCGGGTTCGGCGGCGAGACGGCTGCGGAACCGCCCCACCACGCTCTTGACCAGCTGGCGGATAAGGTTGTTGGTCAGCGGATCTTTGCCGTTGTCGCGCAGATGCTGCCACTCGCTGACGCGCCGACCGTGCTCGTCGGTCATCATGTCGCACCACTGGTTGCCATAGGTGTAATTCTTGTTGCGCTCACGTTTTTCTCTCAGCGGACGCATCCGCTCCCATGCCCTGTGTGCTTCGGCAAGCAGGTGCATGGCTTGGCTTGTATTCTCTGTGTTTTCCATAGTTTTCTTTTTTGGGCAAAAATACACCTATAACAATACAATCTGTCGCAAAAAAGAGACAAAAAAACAAACTTTTTTCATCGTCTTATTGTTGTCTACATATAAAAAAATGAGAAATCTTTTTTTATTTGAAAAAAAATAAGGCTTTATCAAAAAACAAACGTATATTTGCAGAAAGAATATACAAATTCAAAATCATCAATAACTATGAACAAAAAAATCAGTTTGTATGTATTGGTCGGTGCTGTTGCATTGACTGGATGTAACAAGAAAATGCAGGACTTCGCTGCCGAGCATTTCACCACCAACCCTAACCCACTCGAAGTTGTGGGCGACAACGTTCCTGGCACAGTAACTGCCAATGTTCCTCAAAAGTTCTTCAAAAAGAACGCCGAGGTTACCGTAACTCCTTACCTTTCTTATGGTATGGACAACAAGGCCACTTCTCAGTCTTACACTTTCCAGGGCGAGAAGGTTAAGGGCAACAATCCTGTTATCAACTACAAAGAAGGCGGTACAGTGACAATCCCTGTAAACTTTGTCTACACTCCGGAGATGATGAAGAGCGACCTCTACCTTGACTTCAACGTGGTTCAAGGCAAGAAAGTCTACACTCTCCCTGCTGTGAAAGTTGGCGAAGGCGTTGTAGCCACTTCTACTTTGGCTGACGCTACTACTGTCACTCCTTCTGCTGCTGCCGACAAATATCAGCGCGTAATCAACGAAATCTGCGACGCTAACCTTATGTTCCTTATCAACCAGGCCAACGTTCGCGCTTCTGAGTTGAAGAAAGGCACAAGCGTTTCTAACTTCAACGAAACTGTTGCCGAGGCTTCTAAGGCTGACAACAAAGAAATTGAAGGCATCCACGTTTCTTCTTTCGCTTCTCCTGAAGGTGGTGTGAAATTCAACGCCAAACTGTCTGAAAAACGTGAGCACTCTACTGTTAACTACTTGAACAAGAACCTCAAGAAAGAAAAAGTTGACAACTACGGCGACATCACGTCTGAGTTCACTGCTCAGGACTGGGACGGTTTCCAGAAACTCGTTTCCGAGAGCAACATCCAGGATAAAGACCTTATCCTCAGCGTTCTCTCTATGTACAGCGACCCTGAACAGCGTGAGAAAGAAATCCGCAACCTCTCTTCTGTATTCGATCAGTTGGCTAAGGAAATCCTTCCGCAACTCCGCTACTCTCGCATCTCTGCTTCGATCAACACTATCGGTCGCAGCGACGAGGAAATCGCAGCTCAGTACAAAGAAGATCCTACTCAACTCTCTATCGACGAGCTCCTTTACGCTGCCACTAAGACTGACAACGTTAACGAGAAAGAGGACATCTACAAAACTGCCGTTAAGCAATATCCTAATGACTACCGCGCTTACAACAACCTCGGTATGGCTCAGTATGTAAAGGGCAACTACAACGATGCTAAGGCTAACTTCGAGAAGGCTGCTTCTCTCAACCCTAACAGCGACGAGGCTAAGATGAACCTTGGTCTTATCAAGATGATGAACAAGGACTACAACGGTGCTCGCGAAGCTTTCGGTAGCGCTGCTAACGCTGAAGGTATCAACGAGGCTATGGGTGTTTACTACCTCCGCCAGGGTGACTACCAGACTGCTGCCAAAGCTTTCGGCGACAGCAAGTCGAACAACGCGGCTCTCGCTCAAATCCTCAACAAGGACTACAGCGCCGCTCAAAGCACTCTCGAGGCTGTAAAGGCTCCTAACGCTACTACTTACTACATGATGGCTGTCGTTGCTGCCCGCACTAACAACGAACAGGCTGTATACGCAAACCTCCGCAAGGCTGCAGCTCTTGATGCTTCTATCAAGGACCGCGCTGCCATCGACAAAGAGTTTGCAAACTACAACGTAGCAAACCTCTAATCTGAGCGTTACAACAATTCATAGAAAAGGCGGCTGTCATGACAGCCGCCTTTTCGCTTTTCATCATCACCACATCCTGACATTATGAACCGAATCAAAACCTTTCTGCTCCTAATGATTGCCACGGCTATCCACTGCAATGCCGCAAATTATCTGCGTGTGAACCAAATCGGATACCTTGTCGACGACGTGAAAGTTGCCGTGATTATGATGGAACACGGCGACGCCCCGACCTCGTTCTGCGTGGTCAACGCCGACTCCGGAAAGAAGACCGTGATGCACACGGTGAAACCTACGGGCGAGTTTGCTGGCTTCGCTCAGACGGCACGGCTCGACTTCTCAAAAGTAAAGACTCCTGGCACATACTACATTACTGCGGCAGGGGCAAAATCCTCATCTTTCCGAATCGCCGACGATGCCTATGCCGGCGCACAGGAGGTGCCGCTGAACTATATGCGGCAGCAACGCTGCGGATGGAATCCGCTGATGCGCGACTCCTGCCACCGATACGACGGACGCCTGCAGCTGTGCGGCGACCGCAACGGTGAACACGTTGACGTGCGCGGTGGATGGCACGACGCAAGCGACTATCTGCAATATCTCACCACTTCTGCCAACGCTGTCTACCAAATGCTGTTTGCCTACTCGCAGAATCCGTCGGTGTGGGCGGACAACTTCCAAGCCGACGGCACTGAGGGCGCAAACGGAATCCCCGACATACTCGACGAGGCTCGCTGGGGTCTGGAATGGATGCTGAAAATGAATCCTGACGACAACACGTTCCTAAACCAGATTGCCGACGACCGCGACCACCGCTCGCCGGGGCTGCCCAACGAGCAGATGGCCGACTATGGATGGGGTGCGGGGAAAGACCGACCTGTATACCCGTGCATCGGTAGCCCGGCGGGACTGAGAGAATACAAGAACCGCAGCCGCGGACTGGCTTCTTCGGTGGCGAAATTCAGCTCATCGTTCGCTCTCGGCGCAAAGGTGTTTGAAACGCTCGACCCTGCTTTTGCCTCTACGCTGCTTAGAAAGTCGGGCGTGGCATACGATGTGGCGAAGGCAAACCCGGGCAACTGCCAGACGGTATGCACCGTGTCGCCTTATTTCTACGAGGAGGACAACTGGACTGACGACCTTGAGCTGGCGGCGGCGACAATAGCGGCTTGCTCTGGCTCGGAAAAGATGATGACGGAGGCGGTTGATTGGGAACGTCAGGAACCCGTGACTCCGTGGATGGGTGCCGACAGCGCCCGACACTATCAATGGTATCCGTTTGTCAACATCGGACACGCATTGGTTGCAATGCACGGCAACGAGCGACAGCGCGCCGAGGCACTGCGCAACATGCGCTGCGGCTTGCAGCGCGTGGCCGACAGAGCCGCCGACGTAAATCCTGCCTTCAAACACGGCATCCCTTTCATCTGGTGCAGCAACAACCTTACAGTGGCATTTGTGACGCAGGCGATGCTCTACCGCAAGCTGTCGGGCGACTGCCAGTTCCAAGAAATCGAGACAGCCATGCGCGACTGGCTCTTCGGTGTGAATCCGTGGGGTAAATGCATGGTCGTGGGGCTGCCCGAGAATGGCGACTATCCTCGCGACCCACATTCAATGATAAGTCACGGACACGACTATAAAATCACCGGCGGACTTGTCGACGGCCCTGTCTACACTGCCATCTTCAAGTCATTGCGCGGCGTGGTGCTGAGCCACGACGACGGATATGCCAAGTTTCAAGGCGGCGCGGCGGTCTATCACGACGACTATTGCGACTACAGCACCAACGAGCCTACGATGGACGGAACGGCCTCAATGACGTGGTTCCTCGGAGAGCTGGCGAAAGCCGCCCACAGATAGCCCTTCCGCGGCACTCTTACAAAGGCGTGCATCAATCAGCAGATCATTCCTTCATCAACTTATCATATAATGGCCATATCGCCCATTATATGATAAGTTGATTTTATTTGGAAGCTACCCCTCATATAAAATAATCTGAATTCACTGCTCGCCAACACTTATTGCAACTTGTCTGCCGCCGGTTACTTTCCGATGCAGGAGCAAAAGCACCGTCTTTACCTAACAAAGGCTAACCTGCTTTTAACTGTTCATAGCCTTGTTCTTGATACACTCAAAATTAAATTCTTCTTTCAAAAAAACTGTGTTAGCAAAGTTAATATTTTATTCTTTGCTGACACAGTTTAGTTTACACTACCTTATCACTTTAATAGATAAACAATCTTTTCCTTCAATATTTTTCTTTATTTGCAATTTCCCTTCTGTTATTAACTTTTGCAAAATTTCCCTGCTTTTAGCATATTCATATCTTTTATGCCCCAAAATTCCATAGATGAAATAGTCTTTACTAACATACTTATCACCATATTCATTGGACCATTTGATACATGTTGAAAGCTCGTCAAGAAAAATATCTTCCGTGAGTTCCTTAAAATAACCTCTCTTCTGCACTACATTGCTCCCTTCAACCGTAGCAATATCCAAAGGCTCATGCTCATTCATCATGTCATTATCTACCTCATCATCATCTGAGTCTATATCAATGACAGAGTATGGCTGCGAAGTCAATGGTAACGAATTGGCATCTACAAGATAATATACATGTCCAGTTAAATAAAAGCAGTTACAGATGTAGTGATCAAACGGTTCTGACTTGTCAGTAGCGTTATCACCTTTTTTTACATCAGATGTTAAAAAAATAACATCCTTCTTGAGTGTATTGATTTGTTTAAGCATTTCATGATAATGCAGGAAATCACCCTCTCTTTGTTTATGCTCATCCTTTTTTGATAAGTCTCCTAATCCAGGAAAGGTGTACATTTGCATATCTATGTTATCAGGTCTTAATTTCATTTCCTCTCGCTCATTTACACATGACTGATATAAGTCATACATAAACTGTTTTTCAGTTAAAGAAATATTCCCGCAGAACTGACAAAGGACAACTGCATTCACAATATCATCATCATTTAAGATATTATTCTTCTGTTCAGATTCAAGCTGATTATGGAAATTAATTAAGTGGGCATTAACATCCTTATATAAAGCAGAACACGGCAATTCTGTTGCTAATTTCCATTCCTTGATTCTACTAATTACATTCTCTATATTGTCTAAATAATTATTGAAATCATTTTGTACAATAGGTCGCTTTTTGAGATTTTCCAACTTTACTAGTAGTTCTTCGCAATGCTTTGTGATATCACTCGCTTTTTTTATAGATCCTAATTCTTTTGATATTGTCTGCAAAGAAGTACTGTAGTTTTTTATGAAATTTAGTCGTTTACGTTGATACTCTTCGTCTATTTGGTCTGTTATGTAAATACGGTCCTTATTCGATTGTATAAAATTTACAAAAAGAGTGCGTTGAGATTTAGGCATACTGTAAGCGTTCAGAAGAAAGTTTGTATCAATAAAAATTGGTACCCTGCTCGTCTGAACCCACCAATTTTCAATTGCATTCTTATGGCTATCATAATATTGCCGAGCATTTTTCTTTGTTCCAATATTTCCGCTTTTAAAAGAAAAGCAGAAGTTTTCTCCTATTGTTACTTTTTTATTCTTACTCATTTCTATAGAAAGCTTTAATTGAAATATTAGGAACATTCACGTTACTCCAAGCAGAGCCTCGATCCAATTTGCAAACATAAATTTGAGCATTATCAGTTAGCACTTGTTTCAAAGCATCTCTAATCTCAGATGAACGAGATTCAGTATTAACCAAAATAGTATTATCAAACAAGAGAATATAATCTCCAATTTTTTCAATAACCTGTTTTACAATAGTTGTATTTTGTTCCCAAGATACCACTACTATATATGTATTTATCTCCATTTTATTTATTCAATAGTTCGTTAAACTTTCAATTACATAAAAACAGATCAAGCCTTCGAGATTCATTATATTAAATTAGGGTGTTCTCATATTTAATATTGATGATGAATAAAAATGAACTTGTCTACTATATTGCGATAATAAATACCGCATGGTTTAATTTGATGGTAAAGATAAACAATTGGCGTGAAATAATACGCTTCAAATGTTATTTTAAGAAAATCAAACAATACAAGCAGGTTATTATTGTATCACACGATGCTAATTTAGTGATTAACGTAAGTTCTGAGCAGGTAATAATTGCTCGAAATAATGATGGCGTTTAGAGTTATTTGTCAGGTGCATTAGAGAATCCCAATATAAATAGAGGTGTATGCGAAATATTAGAAGGTGATATAAATGTTTTTGAAAAGCGAGAATAGAAATATGGTATTAGCCAATGATGCAATATTAATCTCTTTAGTCTTGATGACTGTCATGCTTATCGGGCTATAAATCTTGTGTAAACATGTATTTCGAGATGGCAATTGCAAGCAATAATTTGCATAACTGAATATGCGTTTGCACTTACACTTTTGCATAATGGCCCGTAGTTTGCTTCATATCGGCTTTTCTCTAAAAAAATTGCTGTTTTTCAAGAAAATACGTAATTTTGCGTCGTCAATTGAATAAAAATATAAAGTTTACAATGCTGCAAAGAAGAATGAACAACTGGAACATCGTATCAGATCGAGGCATAAAATGCCTTGAGAGAATGTCGTATATCCATATTTCGGGCATTGAAGCATTCTATACTTTTGGAGACATTTTTCGACGAACGTTTGATAAACCATCGGGGATACGATGATGCTGGTATCCCGCTGAAACGATAAATGAAAACCGTCGGAGAGTCTTTACCAAACTTTTCGACGGTTTTTTATTATGTGCCTTGTGGTGACGTTCGCACGATACGCCCTTCTCCGTCAATTCCGTCCACGGGCAAAATTGTAACGTATTATTAACCGCGCAGTGATGCGCATGAATGAAAAGACTATGAATTATAAATTTGACGGAAGCAGGGTGTTCTTTACATCTGACATCCTCTTCAACCACACCAATATCATCAGGTTCTGCAACAGGCCTTTCAAGGATGTATCGCACATGAATGAAACGATGATTTCCAACTGGAACCGCGTGGTCGGCCCAGAGGATATTGTGTTTCACTTGGGCGATTTCTGTCTGGGAGGTCCTGCCGAATGGATAAATGTACTGAACAGGCTAAACGGGAAAATATACCTTATTTCCGGCAACCACGACATCAAGAACCTGAGGCAGAATTACACGAAATATTTCGAGCATATAGCAATGCAGATGTATATCGAGGTCGATAAACAGAAGATTTATCTGAATCATTGTCCGTTCCTTTGCTATGGCGGCTCATACAATGGCACTTGGCAGCTTTTCGGACACGTGCATACCAGTAGAAACAATACTGGAAAAGATGCACCTCGACTGAGTATGCTTCTTCCTACGCAATATGATGTCGGAGTGGACAACAACGATTTCACTCCGGTCTCTTTTGCACAGGTAAAGGCAATCATAGGGAAACAGATTGAACAATCAAGGAAAGGAGAACAGTAAGATGAAGATACAATACATGAGTGATCTGCACATGGAGTTCCAGGAGAACAGCAGATACTTGAAAAACAATGAATTGCCTGTAACAGGAGATGTGCTGGTGCTGGCAGGGGATATTTTCTATCTCAGGGATAAGGTTGCTCCGTTGACGAAGTTCTGGAAATGGGCTTCGGAGAGCTACCGACAGGTGCTGATTGTCCCCGGCAACCACGAATACTACAACTGTTCCGACGTGATGGAACGGGGCCTGCAATGGCGGTGGATGTTCCGGGAAAATGTAGGTTACTATCAAAATCAGGTCGTCCGCATCGATGACACTGACTTCGTCCTGAGTACGCTGTGGTCACGGATCAACCCGAACGACGAGTATTTCGTGTGGAAAGGCATGAATGACTTCCGCCAGATCAAGTTCGACGGGAAACTGCTGCAGGTTGATGAATTCAACCGGATGCATGAGACCTGTATCAGCTTCATTCGGAAAAGCGTCGAGGAGAGCACGGCAACCCATATCGTGGTGGTTACACACCATCTGCCGACACTCCGGGTAGTGGCTCCACACCATAAGGGTTCCGTGCTGAATAGCGCCTTTGCCAGTGAATACGGAGAACTGATAGCAAACAGCCGGATCGATGCCTGGATCTACGGGCATTCGCATACCAACATCGACACTGTGATTGGCCGGACCCGTATAATCTGCAACCAGATGGGATATGTTTTTGAGGATGAACATCAGATGAACGGATTTGATCCAGCCAGGTTTATTGAAATTTAATGGATATACAGAAATGAACGAAAGAAAGATTATAGATAGAAAGTTCTTTGCCGATTTGGCGAAGGAGGTCGGGCTGAATGCCTCACATTTGGAGGTATTGGGAGAAAGCCGCCAATTGGAGATTGTCGTTGGTGGCGATATGCTTGAACGGTTGGTTGAGATTCAACATCGGTTCGAGCGGCTGGCTGTAATGGGCGACGATGAGTACCGGGGATTCTATATCGAAGTGCCACGGCCTACGCCGGAAGAGTGGGGGTATGCCGAGGAATTGATCACTTCGGGGGAATATGACAGCCGGGAGGCATTCTTAGTGGATTGGCTTGCATTCAACCCGATGGAGACCAGATGGTTTCATGTTGCTTCGAGCCGATACGGGGACTCCCGGTCAATCCGTGTTACGGACCGGAAGCGGACATGCTTTATCGTTACGAATCGCCCCAAGTGTACGGATGCAGAGCCAGATAGTACGTGGTACAGGGAAAATCTAACCCGCCTCTTCGATTATCTGGAACGGATGATTGATGTCGTTGTCGCGAATCCCGACGGGTTCAACGATTACGTGGCGCATAACCAGCCTTACCAGCAGCGTACAGGACGGATTGCACAAAGGGAGTTTAATCGCATCGTGCCGAATTTCAAAATCAATGTGGAAGATCGGAAAATGGCTATCAAGGCATTGGAGGACTCGGTGCACGGGCGTTCTGTCCCTTTTTTGGGAACCATGACCATACGAAAGTATTGCACCTATTTCCGTATTGCCAACGAGGTATATGAGGCTTACCACAGGAAGCGGGGATTCAGCGGACGTATCTATACAGATCCGCAGGATGTTCCTGAAGAACTGCGTGATGTGGCCTACTATAATCGGAAGAAGTTCGTTAATGTGACGGAAATGTACGACATTGATAGTCCTGATGACTTCATGCGGTTTGCAACTGACCATTACGGAGAACTGG